>Ga0247727_10003339_pt1 | contig 35571 bp, 31 predicted proteins | sample WisWelCaveWW1625_FD_202498 | JGI IMG/M metagenome (GOLD analysis project Ga0247727, IMG submission 202498) | Biofilm microbial communities from Wishing Well Cave, Virginia, United States - WW16-25 | ecosystem: Environmental > Aquatic > Deep subsurface > Groundwater > Cave microbial mat | place...
GCGGGCGATCCGGAAATTGCGTGTGCGCCAAAAAATCTGAATTTGTCAGTGAAGCTTGCACACGCATTCAATGTTGACGGGCTCTTTTATGCATCCTGAACACTCCACACGCATTTTTGAGGTTGAAGCATCTCTGACGGCTGCGAAAAACGAAGAAGAAGCGGCCCTGAAGGGTTTCGAGCGCATCAAGGAAGAGACTGGCGACATTTCAGTTCACGCCAAACGGTTGAGCGAATGGCGCACCGACATCACGACACAGTTCCCCGCTTTGGATGTCGCGGCGGATGAATTTAGCCGCTTGGAGCGCGAGGCTGACAAGAAAGCCGGAATCGGTTGGGAGCAACTTGTTGCTGCGAGAAAAGAACTCGGGTTGATTCACAATAAGTTCAAGGACGATCCAGATCCCAAAAGCCCCTCGAACAAGCCGTGGGAAACTTTTCTCGATCAGATTCAAAGCGCAAACATTCCCGAATACGAACAGAAATCGAAGACCGAACGCGCCCGCTGGGAACATCTCTTCCGTAACAACGTGCTTCAACGACTGGATCAGGCATTGCGCCGCTTGCGCGACGTCGTCGTGTTGCTAAACAGTTATCTGAAAACGCCCATCGGCGACGATCTCTACGAAATCGAAGCCAAACCCAACCCGGAATTCAAACATTTACGCGAGCTCGTCAGCCTTAATGCCCAGCATCAACGAGACGAATTGTTTTATGCCGCCGTGGACAGCCAGATGCGCGACACGCTGGAAACTTTCCTCCGGACGCTGGTGGAAAAGCCGGACAGCCTCGAAGCCGTGCGCTTGCTGGATTACCGGCATTACTACGACTACGACTTGCTTGTCCGCGACAAACGCGACAACACGGCCAAACCAATCAGCGTTGACAAGCAAAGCGGCAAGATGAGCGGCGGCGAAAATCAGTCGCCTTACTTTGTCGTCATACTCGCCAGCTACCTGCGCGCCTACAAACGTCACGAGTCGCGCTGGCGCGACCCGTCGCTCGCGCTCGTGCCGATAGACGAGGCGTTTTCCAAGATGGACACGGGCCGCATCAAAGATTGTATCGAAGCCATCAAGGACCTCGACCTCCAAGGCGTATTCTCCATGAGCACCGGCAATGTTCCGGGAGCGTTTGGTCTGTGCGAGCAATTGATTATCGTCTCGCGCAACGAGGACAAGCGCGCGGGGCGTCCACATGTTCGGAATGTTCCGGTCAGCATCTTGCGTGACTCGGAAGAGGGCCGCGAGTGGATAAAAGAACACTCCTGACGACTTCCCGGAATGAATCCTCACTCTTCAGTCCTGAATGCCTTGGCGCGATTATTCGCGCGCTCACAAGCCGGTCGAAAAGGTCGCGGCTCGCTGGATTTCCAGCCGGAACTAAAGGCCGTGTTGGACGCGGCTGGCTGCGTTGACGGGGACGCGAGAGAGCAAGCGCTCAAGGATTTAGTTGATGCAGAGACCGCTGGATTGATCCGCTTGGAGCGCCACCGGCGTGATCCTGACATCATTCTCAAAGTTCGCGTCTCACTCGTAAACGAAGCGGCACTCTTTGCTCGCGTCAGCCAATCATCGCCAACCAACAGGCGGCAAGCGCTGGCAAATCAATTTGAGCAAGCGTCGGAGCTCGATCTGCCGGACGAATGGCGCGCGGACTGGAAAGCGTTCTGCGAACGCAAGACTTTGGCCGCATTATCAGGTGAAGATATTGCTCCGTTCGACCGCGACGACCTGCTAACCAACGCGGAACTGCTCGCCCTGCTGCCGAAGCTGCTCGCGTGGCGCGGTGAATCGCTGGTTCGCTTTGCCAGTTGCGTCCTCTGTGGCAATTCCAAGAAGTTGGAAGAACTCGCGGTCACGGAAAAGGAAGGTGAATTGCGCGGCAAGCTTCGTGGGAAACTTGGACGCTTGCTGGAAGACATCACCCGCGGAAAAATCAAAACACTGGACGATCTTGGAATCATGCCGAATCCGCGATTCGTGCTTCTCTCCGGCCCGCTACGGCTACGACTTGATGGCGAGTGGTTGGATTTAAGCAGGCTTCGTGGCGCGTTCCGTCTTGCGCAAGAGGACATTGAACGTGCCGAGGAAATCAAGACGACAGCCCGGCGATGCCTCACCGTCGAGAATGAAACTTCCTTTCACGAGCTAGCGAAACTTCGGAGTGGCGAATTGCTTATGCAGACCAGTTATCCCGGCTCTGGCACGCTCGCCTTGTTGCGTCGCCTGCCTGCGGATACGGAATTCTGGCACTTCGGAGACAGTGACGATGCTGGCTTTGATATTCTTCGCGACCTGCGAGCCAAATCAGGCCGAGACTTTCAGCCGCTGCACATGCAACGAGGGCGAATTCCGTTCGAGCAGGAATCGTTGGGAAGACCGACGATGGCCCTTTGGCCGTTTTATCCGAGCTGATATAGTCACAGTGATGGAACTGAAAGAACAACCGTTCACGGCAACGCTCGCCCACAAGCTGGGCGATGTTCCACACGTTTCCGGGTTGCTGCGCCGCATCGCACGACTCAGTGGCGCAGGCAAACGCATCGCCGATTGGTTGCTCAAGGTCGCCGTCGAACGCGGTGCGAATCACTACCGGCGGGATTTTGATCCTACATTGCCGCCGGATTCGCCAGCGATCGGCGACGAAGAAATCGGCGTGGCGCTTTGCCTCGGCCAAAGTCCTTACGACCTAGATTCTTTGCGCGCAGCCGCGCAATTCCTGAGCTCACCACGCATCAATGCCGTGCGCCTCTGCCACTTGGCCGTTCAGGAACGGTGCGAGCCGGTGCTGCTGCACATTGCAGAGGTCGCCCAGAAATACGCGCCGGCACAAGAGCCGTGGGCTTATCTCCGCAAACATCTGCGCCCACGCCGAGTGCCGCGCACCGACGCTTTGCCGCATTGGACTCGCCTCGTCAGCCACACTGGCGTGAGAACAAATGGCGGTTCTTCACGCACCGATTGGCTCTGCCGCCATGAATAAATCCAAACGTGATCTCCAACGCGGCCTGCGCGGCGTGCTCCGCAGCATGGATTTTGTGGCGCGGCATCCGGCGTTGGAGCGGGACACGGCGGAGGCGCGGCGGTTCGCGGAAATTTATCAGCAGCTTGGGCTGGCGTGGGAATTACTGGCGCTGCAATGCCGGCATCGCGAAGGCTGGCGCAAATTGCGGGATGGCAAATCGGCCTGCCAGGTGTGCGGGCTGATTCGCGGGGTGAAGGAGCAATGGCTGTTGCTGCCACGCGACGGGAAGAAGACCATTGGCCGCCGCGCCATGCCAAACTCAAAACGCACGTTCCCGAATCGCAAGGCGGGAACGTTGGTGAATGACACGATTGAGTTTCACGGCGCGAAGGTGAACGTGGAGGTGTTGAACCCGCATCGCAGCAATTCGCGGCGGTTTCGCAAATACGACTGGACGATCGCCGCGGATCGGTTGGTGCGCTTGGAAGAGGGCGGGATCGATGTGCGCTTCGATTCACATCTGGTCACGGTCGAATTGCGCAAGCACAAGCGCGGGGAGATGCCGCCTTACAGCCACTTCGTATGGGAACTCCCGCGCAAGTTGCTGAAGGTTTTTCCCGTGATGCTGCAATTCGACAAACGCCGCCGCTTCACCGGGCTGGTGATTTTCAAACCGGACGTTCGTAAAACCAAGCACGGCGAACGAAACCGCAAATAGTCTTCGACATGGCCTGGCGCATCCATGACAGCGTGATTCGCGGTGAGATTGACAATCGCCTAAAGGGTCGCGTGCGCGGCAAGCTTTGGCTTGATGGCCTCGACGAGCCAGTGAAACTCGATCTCGCAGGCAACGCCTGCCCCGACCTTGCGGGTTGTTTGCTCAAGTTCAAGAATCCGACCAAAACTTTTCCGATGCGCAAGAACCCGAAGTTCAATCCGCTTCAGCGCGGCATGATCGGCAACCTTTCGGCCTCGCAAAAGGTGCGGGTGTTCACGATTCCCGACGAGGAGGCGTTTGAAATGATCGATCGCGGCGAGAAGCCGCCGGAGCGCGTGGCCAATGCGCTTTATCTTGAATGGTTCAGCGAAGGCAACGGACGCGTCGTCATTGAGAGCGCGGAGTTCGAGTTGAACATTTCCGCGCCGGAATGGCGGTTGACGGCTGTCGAGGAAAAGCAGCGCGCCGCGGACGCGGAATCGGGCTGGCAGATGTTTTCCAAACAGTTGAACGACGCCGTCGAGAAGCAAAAGCGCGGGCAGAAAGACCCGGAGGCCGGGTGGGATGAGCACGATTACGAGAAGTTCCTGAAAGAGTCAGATGCGCGCACGGACAAATATATGGAGTTGCAGGAGAAATACGGCGACTCGGAGGAAACCGAGGAAAAGATAGCGAAGGAGATGGGCTGGTTGCGCGAGCAGACTGCGGAGGAGGCTGAGGAAGAACGCAGACGAATCGAGGAAATCAATCGCGCGTGCGAGGCAGCGTTGGATGAACCGCCGCCCGAACCCGAACCGCACCGCGAAGGCATTGACTGGATTCGCACGAAGGACGGCGATTTGCGGCATCCGCTGCAACATCGTTGCTGCGAGAGCGCGATGAAGTTCTGGCATCAGGTGGACGAACTGGGTTTCGAGAAGTCAGCGGACAAGGATTTAGGTCAATTTATTTTTGAGTTTCAGACGAGCGGTGCAAAATTGGCCGGCGCACTGAATGGCATTGCCCAGGGACGCGGCTATCGTGAGGATGCCTTCACCGTCGCGTACCTTAAACGGGCGCTCGACCATCTCCACAAATCACAAGCCGGACTGGAAGCCGTCGCGCCGAAAAAACTGCTGCCCACGAAAACGATTGCCGAGGCGCGCAAGGAATTGTTCGAGATTCGCGAAGGCATCCTGAAATTGATGGATGAGTTTCGCGGGCGGAAATAAACGCCCCGGCAGGAAGCTGGCCGTTTGGCAGTTTCCAAACGACCGCGGACATGCACCCGGCTCCGTCATCATCTCCATCGCGCCTGGCTTGGATTGATAATCTGCGCACGCTCATGATCGTGCTGGTGGTGAACATGCACGCGTGCGTCACCTACAGCCACGTGGGCAGTTGGTATCGAATGGAGGAACCCGAGCCGGGGATGGCTGTAAAGATTGCGTTCATGTTCTGGCAGGGGCACCTGCAGGCGTTCTTCATGGGCTTCCTGCTTTTTCTCGCCGGCGTTTTCGCGCATCACTCACTGGACCGGCGTGGGCCGGCAGCTTTTCTTTTGGAACGCGCCCGGCGGCTCGGTTTGCCATCGCTCCTGTTCATGCTGCTGATCCAGCCGTTCATGCTTTACGTGCTGCCCGGTTATCCGCACGTGCCCGACCGGCCGCCGATCGCGGTGCTCGTTGGGCGCTATCTGTCGTCGGAGCGGGTCCTTAGTGGCAGCGGCCCGATGTGGTTCGCGCTGGCCTTGCTCTTTTTCTGCGCGGTGCTGGCGGCGATTCGTGCGTTGAAGCCGGCCGGGGACGCGCCCGCGGTTGGTCGTAATCCACCGCCGGGAACTTCCGCCTGGCTCGGTTTGGGCGCGATGCTGGCGTTGAGCACTTTCTTCATCCGGCGCTGGCAGCCCATCGGGACGAACGTGTTGAACTTCCAGCTTTGCTATTTCCCGCAATACATCCTGGCGTTCGCCGTGGGTGTCGCCGCCGGCAAACACGGCTGGCTCGAAGCGCTCGCCACGACGCGGCGGGCGCGTGTCGCCGGCTGGCTTGGGCTTTTGGGCGGACCGCTGGTGCTGGCCGGGATCGCGATCGTGGGCGGGCCGCCGCCCGAAGACGGCCCCAATCTCTACGCCGGCGGCTGGAACGTGAGAGCCTTCGCCCTCGCGGCGTGGGAGCAATTCGCCGGTCTCGGGATCGGGTTGGGGCTGCTGGCGTGGTTTCACGCGCGGTGGAATGCTTCCGGTCGCGCGGCGACCTGGCTTTCCGAACGCGCCTTTGCGGTTTACCTGTTGCACGCGCCGGTGCTGGTGGCGCTGACGCCTTGGATTCGCCCGGTGGCGATCAATCCATTCATCGGTGCCGTGGTGCTGACGGTGGCCGGTTTGGTTGTCAGTTTTGTCGCGGCTGATCTGGCGCGGCGGCTGCCCGGGCTTCGGAACATTCTTTGATGCCACAGCGTTGCGGGCCAGTGGCGAACCTGCTTTCTTGGCCGGGTGATTCTTCGACCGGTCATGCAGTCCGGCGCGATTCTGCTGGCAACGATACTCGCGCTGGCCGCGGCAGACTCGCCGGCCGGTTCTCCGCGGACAACTACGTCGCTGTCGCCCATTGACACCGCGGGGTTTCGTGACGGCGCGCATCATTGGCGAAACATCCGCGACACAAACCGGTTCATCCAGGCGTTGCCGGGGCAACCGGCTTACGCCCGCGAACAGGTTCGCGAGATCGCGGCGAACATCCTCCTGTTTCAGCGCGAGAACGGCGGCTGGCCCAAGGATTACGACATGCCCGCCGTCCTGACGGATGATCAGAAGGCCGCGGTTCGCGCGACGACAGCCAGACAGGACACCTCCTTCGACAATCACAACATCCATTCGCAGGTGGATTATCTGGCGCGCGCGTTCGCGGCAGGCGGCGAACCGGCGTGGCGGCAGGCCTGCGAGCGGGGGTTGGATTTCATGCTTGCGGCGCAGATGCCGAATGGCGGATTTCCGCAGAGTCATCCGTCACCGACGGATTACCACGCGCACATCACGTTCAACGACGGCGTGATGATCGGCATCCTTAACGTGCTCAAAGACGCGGCGGACGGCCAGCCGCAGTGGGATTGGCTCGATGCGACGCGGCGCAACCGGGCGCACTCGGCGGTCCGGCGTGCAGTGGGGTGCATTTTGAAGTGCCAGATTCGCGTGGACGGCAACCTGACCGGCTGGTGCCAGCAGCATGACGAAAAGACCTTCGAGCCTCGCCCGGCCCGCACGTTTGAACTGGCTTCCATCTGTCCGCAGGACACGACTGAAATCGTGCGCTTCCTGATGCGGCAGGAGTCTCCGAGGGCCGAGGTCGTTCGCGCGGTGGATGGCGCGATCGGCTGGCTGCGGCGCGTGCGATTGAGCGGTGTTCGCGTGGAGCGAGTCCCGGCGCCGAAGGCAGAATTTCTGCGGCACACGGCGGACTTTGACGTGGTGGTAGTGCAGGATGCAGACGCGCCGCCGCTCTGGGCGCGCCATTACGAAATCGGAACCGACAAGCCAGTATTTGCCGGGAGTGATGCAGTGAAACGTTATGAGCTGGCGGAGGTCGAACGCGAACGGCGCACAGGCTCGGCATGGTATGGAAGTTGGCCGCAACGGTTGGTCGAAACGGAACATCCAAAGTGGCGGGCACGCATCCGTACGGGTGAAAATCATTGACCCGCCCGTCCGGGTTGGTGGCCTGGCCTGGCTGCAGGCTCCAGGATCGGAACCGAGCTTGGCAACCTTCATTCGTCGCGCTTACCCTGGCTGGCATGATCCGAAAACTCCTGCCCTGTCTGGCTGTCGTGTTCATCGCCGCGACCGGCCCCAACCAGTTTACCGAGCACACGCTCAAGCTTGAGCCGGGTGACCGTTCCGCACCAGCCACCCTTGCGAAAGCCGCGTTTCTGGAAGGCACATGGGCGGGCGAGGGACTCGGGGGCAAGGTCGAGGAGATCTGGTCCTCGGCCCACGGCGGTGCGATGATGGGAATGATGCGCACGGTAAAAGATGGCAAGCCGGGTTTCTACGAGTTCTTTCTCCTCAGGGAAGAGGAAGGCACGCTCGTGTTGCGCCTCAAGCATTTCAATCCCGATCTCACTGGTTGGGAGGAAAAGGACAAGCACGCCTCCTTTCGCTTCATCAAGGCGGAATCAGGCAGGCTCTATTTTGATGGCCTCACGTACGAACGCACCGGGGACAATTTGCGTGTCTGGGTGGTCATGAAAAAGAAGGATGGGAGCCACTCGGAGCTTGAGTTCAACTACAAGCGCGCCCGCTCCTGACCGAAAGGGCGCGGGGTCACCGCCCAGATTCGTCTGCGCTGAACCGTGCGGATGACCGCTGCCTGAGGCCCGCGGATTCGGCGAGGCAAGGAGTTCAAAACACCCGGACGCGGCACGCGGCAAGCGGGGCTGAACCGTACTGCGGGCAGTTCCGCTTGTTCACGAGCGTTGCGCCGGGCAGAATTTCGCCGATGAAGTTTCGCCCTGTCCGCTGCATGCCGGTGTTGCTGATTCTGGCTCTGGCCCCGGCTTCCGCGATGGCCGCATCGGAACAGCGCCACGGGAGAATCGAACTCATCCGCGACACCTGGGGCATTCCGCACATTTTCGCCGACACGGACGCCGGCGCCCTGTATGGACTTGGCTACGCGACCGCCGGGGAACGCGGGTTTCAGATGACCTACAACCTGCGCATCATCCGGGGGCGCCTCGCGGAAGTTGTGGGCAATCGTCAGCGCGGCAATCGCAGCGAAACCGCTGTGGACCATGACCGCAGGATGCGCACGTTTGGCTGGGCGCGCGCGGCAGAACGCACGGCAAAGCAGCTTGATCGCAGTACGCGGCAGTTGCTCCAGGCTTATTGCGACGGCGTCAATGACAGTTTTGCCGCGCAGCAGGCCGCAGGCGCGCTGCATCCACTCTTCAAACAACTCGGGGTCGTGCCGGAACCGTGGACACCTGCGGATTGCCTGTTGAGTTGGTGGCATCTGGCGCAGTTTTTCGCGACGGACGGGACGCGCGATTTGATGGTCGCGCGCAACCGGGCCAATCCCCGCCCCGGACAACCGCCGCAGCCGAGGCCGACGACGAACTGGTTCGACGACGCCACAGCAGTGGTCCAACGCGAAGATGTGAGCGACCGTTGGTTGAAGGAAGTTGAAAGATTAAGTTCGAGTTACCGGCCGGCCGTGAAGGAGAGCGTTGGCGACGCTCCCAAATTCAGCCACGCGTGGGTGGTGGGCGGAGAGCGGACCACGACCGGCGCGGCGGTGTTGGTGAGCGATCCACAAACGCCGGTGCGCAACCCGTCGTTGTGGATCGAGTTTCACGTTTGCGGGAAATCCTTCAACGCGCGTGGTGTCGGCGTGCCGGGCAGTCCCGGACTGCTGATCGGTTTCAATCGCCACGTGGCCTGGGGATTGACGGCGTTGGGAGCGGATCAAGCGGACTTGTTCCGGCTGCAAACCGATGCCAGCCATCCGGACCAGTATCTCTGGAACGGCCATTGGCGAAGAATGACGGCCCGCGTCGAGCGCATCAGGGTGAAGGGCGGCGACGACGTGGAGTTGCTCGTGCGCGAAACTCATCTCGGTCCCGTTGCCTCCGAGTTTTGTTTCCGCCAGCCGGATGATCCCGAAGTGGCCTTGAAACGCGTGCCGTTGTGCGAAGCGGAACGCGACACGATCCAGGGCGTGTTCGCCATGATGCGCGCGAAGAGTGCGAAACAATTCAGCGCGGCCCTCGGCGGCTGGCGGTTTCCGAGCGCGAACTGCGTCTTCGGCGATTCCGCCGGCCACGTCGGCTATGCCGTGCTCGGCGCCGTTCCAATCCGCGCGAAATCCGCGCCCGAAGCCAACGGGAACGAAGCCGCTCCCGGGACGCGCGCCGCCGACGATTGGCAGGGGTTCGTGCCGCAGAATCTGCTGCCGCATCTTGCCGATCCCAAGGCGGGCCTGATCCTCAGCGCGAATCATCGCCCCGTCGGCTCCTTCTACCCGATCCCGCTGGGCATCAGCACCGGCTCGATGGGCGACACCATCCGTTCGTGGCGCTTGCGCGAGCGTCTGGCCGCGCAGGAAGATTTTTCGCCCGAAGACGTTCTCGATGTTCACTACGACACCGTGAACGCGGCGCGGCGCGAGATCGTCCGGCTCGGGCTTCATCTGCGCGACACGGAGGAATACTTTCTCTCTCCGGCGGCGCTCGACGCGCTAGCGGTTTTGGAACCGTGGTTCACAGCCGGCGCCAGCAGCGATCTGAAAGCCGAAGGCGCAGCACTGGCCATGCGCATCAGCACGTTTTTTCGTTTCATCGCCACGCCGCTGGCGCTGAAATTCGGCGGCGGTGAATCGGGACTGGCGCGGTTTCTCAAGGACGCCGCGCGCCGCATTGCCGCCGATGCCGCCGCCGGGTTTGATGATGACGAATGTGAGTTCATTGACACGGTGCTCGCCAACGCCTGGAGCGCGAACGAAGCGGAGGCTGGCCGGGCGGCCGGGGCGACGGTTCTGCCAAAGCTTGGCTGGTTCGATTCGCTGGACGGCTTCGGCTCGCTGGGTGTGAGGGCAGCCCTGCCGCAAGCCAACCTCACTTGCGTGGACGGGCAGACGATCCACTCGCAGGCGGCGCAGTCTTACACCCAGTGGGTGCCGTTGCATGACACTGACGCGGCGCAAACGATCTGCCCCATCGGCCACAGCGACCGGCCGGACAGCCGCTACCGGACCAGCACGATGAAACTGTGGGGCGAAGCGAGATTGCACCCCGCGCCGTTGAGTCGCGCGGGTGTGAACCGGATTGCGGCGGAGAGATCAGTCTTTTCGAAGTGACGTTGCGCGAGGTCTAGAACGGTTGCCAAAACAAATTTCCGGAAAGGAACCAGAAAACCCCTCACCCGACCTTCGGCCACCCTCTCCCCATCGGATGGGGAGAGGGACGGGGTGAGGGGCCATCCGGAATTGACTTTTGGCAATCGGTCCAATCCCGGCTCACGCGCCGAGGCGGTCCCCTTTCGCCCGCTTGAACCCGCTGCCGACGCCGCGATACGCGGCCAGGAAATACGCCATCACGATGCCCACCACCAACCCCAGGCCGCTCCAAAATTGGGGCCACCGCGTGACATCGCCTCGCGTGCAGGTTGCGAACCACCAGCCCGTGCCCAGGTAACCGAGCAGGTTGCCCACGCCGCTGTTCATCAGCGCCAGCAACGCCTGCGCCCGCGCGCGCCACGCCGCGTCCACGCGTTGGTCCAGATAGATTTGCGCGGTGATGTACACAAGCGCGAATGAGCCGCCGTGCAACAACACACCCGCCAGCAGCCAGGCCTTGGTGTCCAGCGCGCACAGGGCGAAACGCACCAGGCCGAAAACCAGGCCGCACGCGAAGATCCATTTCAACCGAAACCGCAGCAGCAGCCCCCCGAGCAGCAGCATCGCAACGATTTCGGTGATCTGGCCGAGCGTCATCCACGCGCTCGTGCGTTGGAAGCCCAGCTCGCGCAGATGCGGCGGCGTGTAGGGATAAAATCCGCAGAGCGGGATCGCGAACAAGGCGAGCGTGATGAACACCACGCGGTGATCCGGATGTTTCAGCAGGGTCAACGCGTCCAGCCCGAGACGCTCGTGCCAGGTGAGCCGTTCGGCGGCCTTGGGCGTTTCCAGTGCTGGCAGGAAATACGTGAAGCCGCAGACCACCAGCCACGCTGCGGCGCCGCTGTAACCGGCGAGCACGGATCGGTCCGCGTTCAAGGCGCTGATCACCCAGCAACCGGCCATCCATCCCAGCGTGGCCATCGCCCGGATCGGGCCGAACTCCTTCTTCGCGTCCGCCAGCCGCGCGAACACGATCGTCGAGGAGATGCTCCACGTCGGCGAGGAGCAGAGCGCGTGGACCAGGATCAAGGCGAGCACGAGCCAGCGGTTCAACTCCAGTTTGATGGCCGTGCTTGCGATCGCCATGGCCACGGCGCTGGCCAGCGACAACCCGCGCAACACTTTCACCGGCGACACGTGGCGGTCCGCCATCGCCCCGAAGATCAGCGGCGACACGAACGCGGCGAGGGCGGAAGTGGCGAACGCGAACGGTTTGATGTCGTGAAGCCCGTGCGCGTCGAGCACAGTGCTCAAGGGGACAAACCACATCCCCAACGCCGCTCCCTGGATGAAGAACAGCGTGACGAGTTCCGCGTATTCCGCCCGGCGAATCGTCCTCAGCACGCCGACAGGACACACGGCCCCGGGCGAAAGAACAAGCCTTGGTTGACCGGTTGCCATGCAGCGGCAAGTTGCGCTTTGACTTGGCCCGCACTCGCGATTATTACGCGCGGATGAAATTGAAAACGGTTCTAGCCCGCTTCGGATTTTCCTTCGTCGGTGCGTTTCTCGTCTCCACGCTGCACGCCGAGACGTTTCGCGTGGCGACCTACAACGTCCAGAATTACCTCGACGCGGTCACCGAATCCCGGCGGCAGGTGAAATCGGACGCCGCCAAGGCCAAGATTCGCGAGAGCATCCGCGCGTTGAAGCCGGACGTGATTGCGTTGCAGGAAATGGGGCAGGTGAGCGCGTTGCTGGAGCTTCAAGCATCGCTCAAGGCCGAGGGATTGGACCTGCCGCATTGGGAGCACGTGAGCGGCTTCGACACGAACATCCACGTCGCCGTCCTGAGCAAGTTTCCGATGATCGCGCGGCGCCCGCACACCAACGACAATTTTCTGTTGAGCGGCCGGCGCTTCCGGGTGAGCCGCGGCTTTGCCGAAGTGGACCTCAAGGTCAACGACCATTACACACTCACGCTCGTCACGGCCCATCTGAAATCCCGCCGGCCCGTGCCGGAGGCGGACGAAGCGGAATTGCGGCAGGAGGAGGCCAGGTTGCTCCGGGAAAAAATCGAGGCGCGGCTGAACGCCGACCCCGGCGCCAACATCGTCGTGGTCGGAGACTTCAACAACACCAAGGACTCGGCCTCGACCAAAGCCGTGATCGGGCGCGGCAAGTTCAAGCTCGTGGACACCCGCCCGGCCGAGCGCAACGGGGACAACGCGCGGGCGGCCGTTCCAACGTGGGACCCGCCGCACGTCACCTGGACCTATTTTTACGGCAAGGAAGACACCTACAGCCGGATTGATTACATCCTGCTCAGTCCCGGTCTGGCGCGCGAGTGGGTGACGAACGAAACCTACCTCCCATTGATCGCCAATTGGGGAATCGGTTCGGACCACCGTCCGCTGGTCGCGACGTTTGAGGCGAAGAATCAGTGATTGCCGTGTGGAGCCGATCGCTCCGCGTGGATCGAGTGCTGATTGCAAGTCGGGAATCAAGCTCGACAATCATTTGCGACCACGATACGGTCCACGCATGAAGCTGGTTAGACTGCAAGACTAACCGCTTTTCTAGATTCAGCGCGATATGCCGTTCTCCTTCACCCTGGCGATGGCCGGACTTGCCGCCTACTTCGCGGTGCTCATCACAGCCTTGATAGTTCACGGCGTCTGGGTTGCGCCGTTCATCGAGCGGCACGGCGCACGGACAGCCGGATTCGTCGCTCACTGGATGTTGGGAACTGGATCGGTCCGAGATTATCTGACGGCACGACGCCTTGGCCGGGAGAGGGGCATTAGCCCCCGGTGGCTGAGGTGGTTCACTTGGCTCCTGGTCATCGTGGGGATTTTCGTTGTTGGCCTTGTTTCGTTCATGCTATTGAGCTTTGGCAAGCGATGAAACGGGCTGGCAAGAGCACCGAAGCAAATCGCCGCCCCGCTGGGCCGTCGGACGGGTGCTGGGAATTCCTGACCACTCCTTGCCGCCGCCGCGCACCCTCGGCAGCGGTCGCCGAGCCTGGTCGCCGCCAACGGATTTCGTCCCTCAAGGGGACGGATGAAAAAAACGACAAACAACAAAACCAGAAAGGAAATATTATGGCAAAATTCATGTGCACCCACACCATTCCGCCGGGGAAATTCTCCGCCGACCAGATCCGCCAGTTTGCGCAGGCGGCGCAAAACGATGCGACCGTCAAAGGTTATCGCAGCTTTGCCAACCTGGCCGAGGGCAAAGCCGTCTGCGTGATGGAAGCTTCCAGCAAGGACGCGGTCGCGGCCTGGTTTACGAAGATGGGCATGCCGTTTGACAGCATCACGAGAGTCGAGCTTGAAGGCGACCGCGGCAGCATCCAGTCGGCCTGACCACCAAAGGATGGAAAGGACCGGAGCGCGTGTGAGCAGGGAGTTTTGTCGTGAGGGGGTGATCGCGCGGCCTGCCCACCGTAGCGGGCGGAGGCGGGAGTGTCCTTTCCATCCGGTGTTGGACCCGCCCGTCAAAGGTTCGTGAAGTGGTCCTGCCTCGTCTGGTCCCTCCTGCCTTTTGCCTTTGCTCCCCGACCCCGGCTCAACCCTGCGCGCCGGCCGCTCCGCTCAAACGTACAGCGCCGCCTTCAAATCCCGCGCCAGCACGCTCAGGAATGGGTAGCGCTTGTTGGGCTCGGGTTCCAGGCATTTCAGGATGATGCGCTCCAGCGCGACCGGCATTTCGGGATTGTGCTGCCGCGGCGCGACGAACTCGGACCTCCCCATCTGTCGCGCCAGGATTTCCGCCGAGGTCTCGCCGGGGAACGGCTTGAAGTTCGTCAACAACTCATACGCCGCCACGCCGAACGCGAACACGTCCACGCGATGGTCAATCGGCTGGCCGGACAATTGTTCCGGCGCCATGTAGGCGGGCGTGCCGGGATTCTTCTTGAGCTTGAACGGTTTCTCGGAAATCTCCTGCGCGAGATCGAAGTCCACCAGGCGCACGCTGCCGTTGCGCGTCACCAGCACGTTCTCGGGTTTGAAATCCAGGTGCATGAATCCGCTTTCGTGGACGTGTTCCAGCCCCACGGCCATGTCTATGAGAATTTGCGCGACGTTCTCCACCAGCACCGGGTCGTGCCGCCCGAAGAGCACTTTGAGATTCGCGCCCTCGACGTATTCCATGAGCAGATACCACTGGCCGTCAATCTTGTCGTGCTCGACGTAGCCGATGATGCACTCGTGGTCCTGCACCTTGGAAAGAATCTCCGCGCCGCGCAAAAAGCGCCGCCGGGCCGTGAAGTCGAACCGCAACCGGTCGTGCAACAGCCGCAGCGCGTGATGCCTGCCCTTGGCGTCGGAGGCGAGCCAGATGTCCGCCATGCCGCCGCTGTTGATCAGTTCGTGCAGCACGAACCGCCCGAACGGACCGGGTTTGGCGACTGTCTTCGCGGATTTCTTTTTCAGGAGGCCGAGCACGGTTTCCTTTTAGCACGCCGACAGGCAGGCCGCCACAGGAAAGCGGAGCGCCAGTCTCCGGTCCGGTATGATGGTAGTTGAGCTTTCGAAATGCGACGGGCCGGAAGCCAGCGTTCCGTTCGGCAACGATCTGGCCGCCTGGCAACAGAAGCAGTTCACACTTGGCGGCGTGGCGTGGCGCTTTCTATCGTCCGGCGATGCGCCCGTTGCGAGCGATTGGCATTTACCTTCTGGGGGTCTTTCTCGGCGGTGCGTTGCTCGCGCCCTGGCTGTACCGGCTGGCTGAACTGGTGCATGACTCGGTGCCGCGGATTGCGGTCGCGCCGTTTCATCGGTTCGTCACCCGCTCGCTACTGATCGTTGCTCTCGCGGGGTTGTGGCCCGTGCTGCGCGCGCTGGGAGCGCGATCGCTGCGCGACCTGGGGTTGACCCGACCGCGGGGCCAGGGCCGGGAGCTGCTCGCCGGATTGCTCATCGGGTTCATCTCGTTCGCTGTTGTCGGTGGGCTGGCGCTTGCCGGCGGGGGACGGGAATTCGAGGCATCCCTCCGCGCCGGTGTGGTCGCGCAGCGTTTGTTGAATGCGGCCGCCAGCGCAGTGGTCGTCGCGTTGATGGAGGAGGTGTTGTTTCGCGGAGGCGTTTTCGGAGGTTTGCGGCGGGTGTTCGACTGGCGCCTGGCTTTGGGCATCAGCAGCCTGGTCTATGCGGTGGTGCATTTTCTTGGCCGCCCTGCCGGGAACGGCGGGGTCACCTGGAGTTCCGGGTTGGAGTTGTTGCCAGGGATGCTCCAGGGATTCGGCGAGGTTCGAGAATTGTTACCCGGCCTGCTCAATCTCACGCTGGCGGGCGCCTTGCTCGCGCTGGCCTTTCAGCGCACGGGGCACCTTTGTGTCTCCATTGGCATCCACGCGGGGTGGATCTTCTGGATGAAAAGCTACGGCACGTTCACCAACGCTGTCCCCTCGGCCAATCCATGTCTCTGGGGCACACAACGGATGTTCGACGGCTGGATTGCGTCAACAGTGCTGCTCGGCGCGCTCATCGCCTGGCCAAGGTTGCCCATCGGACGCAGCAGCCCATCGGCGACATGAACAGCCTCATCTCCACTTTTCGTCCCTGGGTGGAAGCCGGGCTGGCCTTTTTCTATCCGGAATGTTGCCAGGTTTGCGGCCGGCACCGGGCGCGCGCGACCGGGGGATTGGTCTGCGGGCAATGCTGGGGGCAGGTGCGTTTCATCCGCCCGCCGTTCTGCGAGCGCTGCGGCCTGCCGTTCGCCGGGGAAATCACCGCGCCATTCGAGTGCGCCAACTGCCGCGAGATGGAACTGCATTTCGGTTCCGCCCGCTCCGCGGTGGTTGCCAAAGGCGTCGTGCTCGAGGTCATCCACCGCTATAAGTACCAGCGGGCGCTCTGGTTCGAGCCGTTCCTGGCGGACCTGTTGGCGCGCGAAGCGGGGACCGCGCTCTGTGGCCAAGGCTGGAACTGGCTCGTGCCGGTACCCCTTCATCCTACGAAGAAACGGGAGCGCGAGTTCAATCAGGCCGGGCGTCTCGCCGCCGGTTTGAGCCGCGTCACGAACATTCCGCTGAACGCAACCGCCCTCCGGCGTGTCGCATACACCAGCACCCAGACGCTGCTGACCCGCCAGCAGCGCGCGGCCAACGTGCGCGGCGCTTTTGTGGTGCGAGACGCCCAGGGTCTGCGCGGCGCGCGGGTGGTGCTGGTGGACGACGTGTTCACCACGGGTGCGACGACCAGCGCGTGCGCCGCGGTTCTGAAGGCGGCCGGCGCGGCAGAAGTTTGTGTCTGGACAGTGGCGCGCGGAGTTTGAATACTCGCAACTGAAACAACGAGCGAACATGGACGTTGACCTGACAACGGCGAGTTGACGGTTTCCACGACGCGTGAATCTCCCCCTCCAAATGGCCACCACGTCGTTCACAAAAAAGTCACTGGGTAATGACCCATCCGAGCCGGCCCTGACGCCGCCGTCGCGCGAGGCTGGGGCGACCTTCGCTAAAAAACCCCGGCTCACCGGCAAGGCCCGCAAACGCGAAATCCCAGAGGGGCTTTGGACCAAGTGCCCGAAATGCAGCACCATGGTCTTCGACAAGGAACTGGACGAGAATCTCAAGGTCTGCCCGCATTGCCAGAACCATTTCCCCATCGGCGCACGCGAGCGCATCCATTCCCTGGTCGAGACCTGCACCTTCGAGGAGATGGACGCCCAGATGACCAGCGTGGACGTGCTGGGCTTCACCGGCGTGGCGACCTACACTTCGAAACTCGAGGCGTATCAAAAATCCACCACGCTCAAGGACGCCGTGGTGACGGGCATCGCCAAGATCGCCGAATTGCGCGTGGGACTCGGCGTGATGGATTTCAGCTTCCTCGGCGGTTCGATGGGATCGGTGGTGGGAGAAAAGCTCACGCGCCTGATCGAGCGCTCGACGGAGAAGCAGTTGCCGGTGGTGATCATCTCCACCAGCGGCGGGGCGCGGATGTACGAGGGCATGTTCAGCCTGATGCAGATGGCCAAGACCGCCGCCGCGCTGGCCTACCACGCCAGAGCCAGGTTGCCGTATATCAGCGTGCTGACCCATCCGACCACCGCCGGGGTCATGGCCAGCTATGCCAGCCTCGGCGATCTCATCCTCGCCGAACCGGGTGCCATGATCGGTTTTGCCGGACCTCGGGTGATCAAGGACACGACGCAGGCTGAATTGCCGCCCGGTTTCCAGACCTCGGAGTTTCTGCTCGACCACGGACTGATTGATTCGATCGTCCCGCGCAAGGAATTGAAAACCCGGCTGATCGAATATCTGGATTTTTTGGTGGCCGGGAGCGGCGCCAAGGTTGTCGCGGCGTAGTTCGGGACAATTCGCTGCGGCGGCTGGCCGCTAAACCTCGGCTTCAGGAAAGCGTTCGCGGATTCGGCGACGGACGTGCTCCTCGTGAACAGGTTGGAGGCGGCGGCGCGTGATGAGGCGTTTTACCGCATCAAGCAACTCCAGCCAATCCTCCAACGGCGGTTCAGCAACGGGCTGCCACTGATCGAAGCGCTTCTCGCGATGGTAGAAAACCCATTCCCCGCCGATGCGTTGGGCATAGACCTGATGCTTCTGCCCCTCGTCGGTAACACGTTTCCATCTAATTTCGGCTTTTGGCATCTCAGGGAATCCGCCACATCACGGCGTGACTGGGCGCTGCATCACGAGTCAGGACTCTGTTGTTCAGGTTTGTGACATTGGTCAACGCGGTCGCTTCGAATAATGTCACGCGGCGAGGTTGTGGAGTCGTTAGGATTCAAAATCCAGTCCGATGTCCGCGGCGGGTGCTGAGTGCGTCAACGCGCCGACGGGGATGTCATCCACCCCGCTCGCGGCGATGGCGCGGACGTTCCTTAGATTCACACCGCCGCTGGCTTCGGTTTTCACCCGGCGCGCAACGAGTTTGACGGCTCTCCGCAATTGCTCCGGCGCCATGTTGTCGAGCAGGATCACATCGGCCCGCGCTGCGACGGCTTGAGCAACTTGCGCCAGGGTATCAGCTTCGACTTCGACGCGCAGGCGGGGGAAGGATTTGCGCGCGCGCTTGACCGCTGCCTCGATGGCATTCGGTTCGGCATCGCGCAATGCCGCGAGGTGGTTGTCTTTGATGAGCACCATGTCGTCCAGCCCGAAGCGATGATTCCGTCCGCCGCCGCAGGCCACGGCGTATTTCTCAAATCGCCGCCAGCCGGGCGTGGTCTTGCGGGTGTCGAGAATCCGCGCCCGCGTGCCTTTAAGGGCTTCGACGTAGCGCGCCGTGAGCGTGGCAATGCCCGAAAGGCGCTGAAGGAAATTCAGCGCCACACGTTCGGCGCTCAAGATCGCGCGGGCTGGGCCGGAGACGCTCAACAACGTTGCGCCGCTCTTCACGCGCTGCCCATCACGCGACCTGGCCGCGACACGCACGGAAGAAGATCGCTGACGGAATGCGACTTTGGCGAACTCCAGTCCAGCCACCACCAGCGGCTCGCGGGCCCGCACCACGGCGCGCGCCACGGCCCCGCGCGGGATCGTGGCCAGTGTCGTTGCGTCGCCCCGGCCAATGTCTTCAGCCAGCGCGTCCCGGACGGCGCGGCGGATTTCTGAAGTGCTCAACGGTTGCACCAATTGAAGATGACCGCCGCGCAGGACCCGGAAAAGGAAAAAGCTTCCCGGGGATTCGGCTGCGTGCCAGCCTCGCCGCATGCAACCTTCCCGCACAATCCTGCATCCCGCGCGAGCCATCATCACCGGGTTTTTGCCGGCTTTGCTTTTGAACGGCGTTGCCTGTGCCGCCGAAACCAACGCTCCGCGCCACGCGCAATTCGAGGCGGCCATTCGCGCTTTCGAGGCTGCGGACCGGACAAACCCTCCGCCGCCGGCCGCTGTTTTGTTTGTTGGCAGTTCGAGCGTCCGGCTCTGGACCAACGCGGCGGCACAGTTCCCCGGCCATCGGATCATCAACCGCGGGTTTGGCGGCTCGCATCTCTCGGACTCCGTGGTGTTCGCGGAGCGGATCGTGATTCCTTACCGGCCCAGGGTCATCGTGCTTTACGCGGGGGACAATGACATCGCCGCCGGCAAATCGCCGGAGCAGGTGCTCGCCGACTTCAGGGATTTCACCCGCGAAGTCCAGGCCGCCTTGCCGGAGACGCGCATCGTGTTTCTTTCAATCAAGCCCAGCCCGTCGCGGCTGAAACACCTCGAAGCGGTCCGGAACGCGAACGGTTTGATCCGGTACTTTGCCGGCGCCGATCCCAAGCTGACCTACGTGGATGTGTTCACGCCGATGCTGGGGAGCGACGGACTGCCGCGGGGCGAATTGTTCGTGGGCGACCGGCTGCATCTGAATGAAGCGGGGTACAAACTCTGGGCTGGCATTGTAAAACCGGTTCTCGACAGAGTTGATCCGCCGCGGAACGGAAAGCCGTAGCGGCCAGATCAACCGAGAGAACCGATGGACGGCAACATCCTGTTAATCGTCCTGTTCGCCGCAATTGTGATCGCGGCGTTGGTGTTTGGGGCATTGGCGGCGCGGAGGCGTCGCCAGGCACTGGCCGGGCTTGCGGCGCGGCTGGGCCTGCGCTTCGATCCGGACGCCGACCACGGGCTGGCCGGGCAGTTTGGATTTCTTGACAAGCTCGCGATGGGTGACAACCGCCATGCGTTCAATGTTCTGTCCGGCCCGTTTCGCGGGCACGAGATCATGGCGTTCGACTATCATTACGAGACGCACTCGACGGACTCGAAGGGCAACCGCACCACGCACCACCACTATCTTTCCGTGTTCATCCTGTTTCTGCCGCGGAGTTTCCCCGAGTTGCGGATCGTGCGCGAGGGTTGGTTTTCAAAGATCGCCCAGGTGTTCGGCTATGATGACATTGACTTCGAGTCGGCCGAGTTTTCGCGGGCGTTTTGCGTGCGGTCGAAGGACAAAAAGTTCGCCTACGACGTTTGCCACACGCGGATGATGGAATACCTGCTGGCGAACCGCGACTTGAGTGTGGAGATCGAGAACCGCGCGCTGGCGCTGGTCTTCGAGGGGCAGCTTTCGCCGCAGCGGATCGAGTCCAACCTTGCGCGATTGTTGGAAATCCGCTCGCGGCTGCCGGATTATTTGTTTACGAAAGTCTGATCATGCCTGCGCTAATCGTCCTGTTGGTGATCATCCTGGTTCCCATGATCTGGGTCGTGGTGCAATACAACGCGCTCGTCAGTTTGCGCAATTACATCGCCGAGTCCTGGAGCAACGTGGACACGGAATTGAAGCGGCGCTACGACCTGATTCCGAATCTGGTCGCCACGGTCAAAGGCTACGCGGCCCATGAACGCGAGGTGCTGGAACGGGTGACGGAGTTGCGTAACCGGTGCGCGGCGAACCACGGCCCGGTGGGCGACCAGGCGCGCGATGAGGTCCAGCTCGTGGACGCCTTGAAGCGGTTGCTGGTCGTCGTGGAGGCTTACCCGCAACTCAAGGCGGACGGGCATTTCCGCCAGTTGCAGGAGGAGTTGGTCAACACGGAGGACCGCATCCAGGCCGCGCGGCGGTTTTACAACGGCAACGTCCGCGATTACCGGAACAAGCGCGAGACCTTCCCCAGCAGCCTGGTGGCGGGGTTGTTCAACTTCCCACCGCACGAGTTCTTCAGCGTGCCGCCGTCGGTTGCGGAAGTGCCGAACGTCGAGTTTGGCGGGTGATGGACCGCGATTGGCCTGGCCGCGACAAGATCGTTGCAGGACGGCATGTACGTGCGGAGAAATTCTGCTTGTGCGCCGGGCCACGTCCGCGTAGGAAGTGCGCATGAACGAACGCGACACCTTCCGTCAGGGCGCGATGACGCGCCGCCATTTCATTTATCTCTCAGCCCTCGCCGCCGGTTCGACCGCGTTGCCGGGGACCATCCACGCCAAACCGCGCAAACTTTCCGCCAACGACAAGCTGAACATCGGCGTCATCGGCGCCGCGGGCAAGGGTTCCAGCGACACCAACCATTGCGCCAGCGAGAACATCGTGGCGCTTTGCGACGTGGACGAGAACCATTGCGCCGGGCAGTTGAAGCGCTATCCGAACGCCAAGTTTTACAAAGACTGGCGCAAGATGCTTGAGACGGAGAAAACCCTGGACGCGGTGATTGTTGCCACGCCGGATCACATGCACGCGACCGCCGCGGCGGCGGCCATGCGGCTGGGCAAACACGTCTATTGCCAGAAGCCGCTCGTCCAGACGGTGTATGAAGCGCGCTTGCTGCGAAAGCTGGCGAAGGAAGAAGGCGTGGCGACGCAGATGGGCAACCAGGGCAGCGCCGAGGATGGGTTGCGCCGCGCAGTGGAAGTCATCCAGGCGGGGTTGCTCGGGCCGGTGCGCGAGATCCACGTCTGGAGCAACCGACCGATCTGGCCACAGGGGCATGACCGGCCGGCCGGCTCGGACCCGGTGCCCGCGAACCTGGATTGGGATCTGTGGCTCGGCCCGGCCCACCCGCGGCCGTTCAAGGCAGACACGTATCACCCCTTCAAGTGGCGGGGTTGGCAGGACTTCGGCACCGGCGCGCTGGGCGACATGGCCTGTCACACGGCAAACATGCCTTTCCGCGCCGCGAGCCTGGATTACCCGACCGAGGTCGAGGCCTCCTCCTCCGGCATCAACCAGGAAACCTGGCCGCTCAAATCGAAGATCCGCTTTGAGTTCCCCGCGCGCAAAGGGCCGAACGGCGCGATGCTCGTGCCGACGACGTTCTGGTGGTATGACGGCGGCAACCCCAAGCCGGACAATCCATACGTTCACGACGGCAACAGCAAGCCGCCGAAGGACGTTACTTCGGACGTGGAGAGCATGATGGGCTCGGTTCCGGGCAGCGGCTGCATTTTGATCGGCGACAAGGGCAAGATCTTTTCACCCGACGACTACGGGGCACGGTTCTATCTCCGGCTCAAAGACGAGAAAGAATTGGTGGACGGCAAGAGCCACGAGGCGGTGAAGGCGATCCCGCAAAAAATCGCCCTGAACGCCTTCGACGGGGACGCGGATCGGCGGCAGCATCTGGAATGGATCGCCGCGTGCAAGGGCGGCAAACCGGGCTATTCGGATTTTGACATCGCGGCCTACCTCACCGAGATCATCCTGCTCGGCTGCGTGGCACTGCGCGTTGGCCAAAAGCTGGAATGGGATGGCCCGAATATGCGCGCCAAAAACACGCGCGCGGCGGATCACATCGTCAAGCGCGACTACCGCAAGGGCTGGGAACTTTAATCGCTCGCCGTAACTCCTATAGTATGGACATTTGCCAGCCCTTGGCGGGGCCGGCAGTTTGCGGCCTTCCCACCATGTGCGTGGTCTGTAGTTTTGGCTGCTGCTACCGCCTTATGACGGCCTTTGATGGCCCCCGGCAGTGGTGGCTTGCCGTTGCGAACGACGCCTGAAAATGCCTCGCAAAAATTCATTGACTTGCCGCAACAGATATGGGATAGGAGCCTCAGACTAACTCAGTAATCACTCAGACAAATCATGAAAAAGTTCTCCCCCGGGCAGACCTCACCGTTTGCGGGATTGTTTTGCTCATTCGTAATGGCGCTGGCCTTGACCGCCTCGGCGACGGTCCTGGACAATTTTAACGACAACGTCAAATCCGGCTGGACCGACACCATCGCGGGCGGCTCAATCACCGAGGCCGCGCAACGGTTCAACATCACCACCGCCGGCGGCGGCGGATCGCTGACGTTCAGCAGGAAAACGTCGGCGAGTCACACCAATGCGAACGGGCGCACCCTTGAATTCAGGGTGGATGTCACCACCGCCAACCCCGCGCCCCCGGACACCAACGCGCTGGCCATCCTTGGCTGGGTGCCCACTGGCGGCAATCTCCTGGCAGCGGGCTACAGCGTCAGCGTCGGCGCGAATGACGTGAAGGTCATGAAGGGCGCTTCCACGTTGTACGCGACGAACGTGGCGATTCAGAATACGAACATCGCCATCGTCCTCCGAATGACCACTGCCGGCGCCAGCGTGACGGTGCGCGCCCAGGTTTACAAACTCGGGAACGGTTTGCTGCAACTGGTTTTTGATCGGACCATCGTGGACGGAAGTGGATTGGTCGTTGCGGGCAACGCGGCGTTGGGTGTATTGAACCAGAATTCCGGCGGCGGAGTTTCTGCTTCTTTCGACAACCTCCAGGTCTTCGAGATGGTCAGTGGCGTGTTGGATGATTTCAGCGGACCGAATGTGGGCGGGACTCCGACCTCCGTCGGCTGGACCGTTGCGGGGAGTGGCCGGTTCACGAATTCAGCGGGCCAGGCCCATGTGTATTCGGCGCCCGGACCGGCCACGACGTTCGAGGCGGGGGCCAAGACAACTCAAACATTCAAGATTGTAGATGGGGTGAAGGTCGAGTTTCAGATTGACGTGGTCAACAACGTGAACCAGGTGGGCACGTTCGCCGTCATAGATTACATACCAAGCCTGGGAGGTCTCGCCAGCTTGAAAGCCTACCACGTGGCCGCGGACACGGCGCAGGTTTTCAATGGCAAGGAGTTTAACCGGTGGTGGTATGGCACGGCCCCGCCGTTCGCGGTGCCCCCGGCCAACTATCGTCTCCTGCTGGCAATGACGGGGGAGGGCACGAGCATCCGCCTTGATTCCCGGATTGAGGACCTTGGTGTCGCGGATGTTAACGACCCGGCGCGCCTCCTGTATCAATTCACTTTCCTGGATACGGCTGGCAATGATCCTGGCATTGGAGGGACGCCCGACAGTGCCACGGGAGGCGCCGCCTATACCAACGCGAATGGATTCTTCTCGCTCTATTCGTTCAATGGTGGGAATCCGGCACCGGCCTACATGATCTTCGACAACGCCCTGTTCACGCAGACGGTTCCTGGCAATGCACCGCCGATCAATACGGCCTTTTCGCCAGCGGACGGCGCAACGTTCGCTTCGGCAGGAGCCGGTGTGTCCTTCAACGTGGTGGACGACAACGGCACGCCCAGCAACAACATCGTGCTGACGCTCAATGGAGTCGCTTACTCGAATGGATTGGCGGGCGTGACAGTGTCCGGTCCCACCAACAGCCGGGTGTTCACATTGACCGGGGTTCTGGCCGCCAACGCGTATTACACGGGCACCGCGCGGTCCACCGACGGTCAGGGCGCGGTGGCGACCACCACGTATGTCTTCGACACGTTCCTCACCAACAACCTCATCCTTGAATCTGAGGAATACAATTTCAACAGCGGCTCGTACATTGACAATCCGTTGTTGATTGCCGAGGGCGGCAGTGATCCGGGCGCCTACAATGACCAACCCGGAACTCCGGAAGTGGATTTTCACGACAACCGCGCCAGCATCGGCGGTGATCCGGAGGAACACACCTTCCGCATCAACGATAACGTGAGAACGGCCCATACGGGTGACGGGCCGCGAGCAAAGTATGTCAATGCAGGTGGAGCAGCCGCGAACTTCTTCGAACAGCAGGTCGTGGAGGTTGAGAATGGCGACTGGCTCAATTACACCCACATGTATCCAACCGGAACCTACAATGTTTTCCTGCGGCACGCTCAATACTTCATACCTCAGACCTTGACCACGCTGGACCGCGTGACGAGTGATCCAACGATGATGGGCCAGACGACGGCGCCGCTTGGCTGTTTCCTGGGTGTCGCCACCGGTTTTGACCAGCACCGGCTTGTGCCGCTCACGGATGTGTCGGGACAATCGTTGATGGTGCTCCGCATGTCGAACGTGGTGGAGACGCTGCGCTTGAGCGACCGGATCGCCAGCATCTCGGATTCGGAGTTGTTCCAGAATTATGTCGTGTTCGTGCCGGTCGCTGATCCGGGTGTCCTGCGACCGATCGTTTCGATGTCCACCCCCCCGGCGAATTACGTGATTGACTATGCCTCGCCTCCGACCTCTCCGTTTGCGCGGATCGCCAACCGCGACACCACCGTAAACACCGGGAGCGTTCTGCTGTTCCTCAACGGCGTCGCGACTGCGAAGACGGTCACGCCAACCGCGGGTGGCGCGGACGTGACCTGGTCTTTTGGAGTTTTGCCAACGTCCCAGACGATCACGAACACGTTGGTGTTCCAGGACAGCGATAGCGTGTTTATCACCAACACCTGGATCTATAGCTTTGCCTCGTTCCTCCGCGCTGCCAACAGCATTGCGGTTGGTTCTCTCAGCTCACGCGGGGTGGATACCCGCATGGTTTACACCAATGGCCCGGGACTCGGGAATTCTCTGGGCCGGGCCGAGCAGCAGCTCACCTACCCGCCCTCGATCCCGTACATCGGGACCATCACCAGCATTCTCCAGACGCTGAACTGGAACGATGCCGGCGGCGCGGACCCGATCATCGGTCTGACCCAGGACGGCAGCCACGATAACATCGCCATCGAGATGTTTACTTATCTCGAACTGACCGCTGGGGTCCACCGCTTCCACGCGATCAGCGACGACCGTTTCCAACTGCGTTCCGGCTCTGGTCTGAGCGATATCGGTGGCGTGGTGTTCGGCCAGGCGCTTGGCAACACGTTCAATGGCACCTTTGACTTCATGGTTGAGGCGGCAGGGCTGTATCCTGTTCGCGGCATCTGGGAGGAGAATACTGGTGGCGCGAACTTTGCGTTGTTCCACGTCAACTTGAGTGATAACTCCGAGTTCCTGGTGAACGATCCAGGCGACCCGGTGGGCGTCGTCAAGGCTTACTATCCGTACGTCTGTGTCTCCTCGACTGTGGTGACTGGGCCTTACACGGCCGACACGTCGGCTTCGTTCTCCGGTGTCAGCCTGACCGGCGGCACCGTGACCGTTCCGATCTCGGGAGCGGCCAAGTTTTACCGGATTGACGGCTTGAGACAGACGCAGATCACCAGCGCCGTGAAGGTGGGACCGAACCTGGTCCTGACCTACACGGTGCCGTGATCGGGTGGTTTTGGGGCGACGGCTGGCCGGTTTGACCAGCCGTTGCCCTGTGCAACTTGCAGCATTGGGACATATTCAGAAGTGGCAGGTTTCGACGGTGCCGGGTGTAGCCTGGCGGCCAAGCCTGCCTGAACTTGATCAATCAACATGAAAATGCTTGACAATGAGAACCGGTTCGAACAACGTCGCGCCATGAACTTCGCACGAAAAACGACAATGTTTCGCCCGCTTTCTGCACTTGCCATTCTTGCGCTTGCCGCAATCGCCCCCCAGCGGGCGGCTGCGCAAATCACCATTAACTGGGCGCTGGTGGAAAACGCCGGGAACGCCCCGGATCTGACGAGTTTTGGGGCGGTCAGTTATGGGTACCGCATCGGGAAGTACGAGGTGTTGAATTCGGAGTACGTCGCTTTCCTCAACGCGGTCGCCGCCTTGGACACTTTTACGCTCTACAACCCCTCCATGGCCACTGACGCGCGGGGTGGCATCCTTCAGGCGGGCGGCCCGGGAACCTTCACCTATTCCTTGAAGGCACCAGGCTACGCCAACATGCCGGTCGTTTTCGTCAGTTTTTACGATGCATTGCGATTTGCGAACTGGCTGCAGAATGGACAGCTAGGCCCGGGCACCACTGAGACCGGCACCTACACCTTTACCGGCCCCACCACCGTCGGCCCACGCAATGTGTTGACGGGAAATTTTTACGCGCTGGCCTCGGAGGATGAGTGGTACAAAGCCGCCTACCATCAGCCGGCAGCCCAAGGCGGCGATGCTGACAACTACTGGCTCTATCCGACTCGCTCGAATGTCGTTCCCAACAGTCGCACTCCGCCGAATGGCGCGGACGCCAACAGCGGCAATTTTTACCGCGACGACCTCATTCCCAACGGGTTCAACGGGGGCTATGCCGTGAGCCAGTCCACTGCGTTCAACAACGCGCTCAATTACCTCTCCGCCGGTGGAGCTTATTCGTTGGCGAGCAGTTTTTACGGGACTTTTGACCAGGGTGGAAACGTGTTTGAATGGGATGAGGGGATCAGCGGCCCGAACAGAATTGAACGCGGTGGCTCTTGGGATCAACAGGAAACGCGCCTCCGTGCGACAACCCGAATCGGTGTTCCTCCGGGATTCGAAAACTACAATCTGGGCTTCAGGGTTGTGCTCGTTCCCGAACCGAGTGCGATTGGACTGATTGGTGCCGGGCTGGTCATCCTTCTGGTGGGCCGGCGTTTCGTAAGTCGCTAGGACTTGCGGCAGTGATTTCGACGCCCGGGAGTTCCTCTCCCGGGCGTTGTCGCGTACACGTCGCACTCCAGCCGCATGGACAAGGATGCCTGTGTGCGAGGCACGAACGCGTTGGCCGCGATGGATCCGGACTTCCCGATCACCGGGTCGGCTCCGGCCCATCCGGCAAGGTGGAAAGGTCAGCGGTTGGCCTGTTCGGACCGAAAAACCTGGACACCCAAGGTTCGGCGGGATGCGCCTTGGAATCGCTCCGTAGCCCTCGACCGAACGCGGGCTAGTTCCGGCGGCTTTTTTTCAAGAGATCGTAGGCCCGCTGGGCGTTCGGGTCGCCTGCGGCAATTCCCGCGATCAGTTTGGCCTCCAGCGCGCGCTCGGAGTTGTAAACGGCCATTCCCTGATCCAAGGTCAAATCGGAGCGTGCCCGGATTGCCTGCAAGGACTGGATGGCCTTCTCATAGTCGGCGGTGCGCATTGCTTCTGAAGCTACCTCTGCCGTTTTCTTGACCTCGGGGTTGGCCACGCCAAATGCCTGCTGAAGTTGCGATGCCGCCACTTTGGGGGCCGGTGGGGTAGCCGTTGGGGTGTTGTCCTTGGGCGACCGGCCGCATCCGCCGGCCGCGACCCACAACACGGCAGCAAGAGCCAGCACATAAACCTTTGCGCGTTGGAGTTGTTTCATGGATTCAGCAATCGGGCTTGCGTTCCAGCCGGCCCTTGACGCCAGGCTTATTCGCCCGTGCGGCTGCCGGGATTGCACCACATCCGCCCAGGACGGTCACCCCGAAAGCCGCCAAGCCCGGCCTCCTGGGCGTACCGGCGAAACTTGATGAACTCCGTCTGCCCTCCGAACATACCCATTACGATGCCCCCGCCATGACGCTGGCTGCCGCCTTCGTCCGGGCGGCTGGCCACGTTGTCGTAATACGAGGGTTGGCGCTCATCCGACTCCCAATAAATCATGTAATGCACCTTGAACCGGTCCATTTTGTAGCTGGTGTACGGCGCGCCGGTCGGAGCGGTCGTGAATCCCGACACCGAGCCGTTCATGGTATAGCTGGACACCTGCATGTCCCGCTGGCGGAAAAAAATCGTGTTGGTGTTCTCAATGGGGCACCAGTAAAGGGTCGGGGACTTGTGATATGGCCAGAGCTGGCCCAGCGTCACGTTGTCTTTGTTGGTGCGGTTGACTGTCCGCGTGTAGCACCAATTGGCCACGTTGTAGGTGTCGGAACTCCACGACGTGTACGGCAATCTGTCGTTAAAATCGAAGACGTACAGATGCGTGGAGAGCAACACCTGCTTCAGATTGTTGATGCACTTGGTCCGCTGCCCCTTCTCCTTGGCGGCGCTGAGTGCCGGCAGCAGCATGGCCGCGAGGATCGCGATGATGGCAATGACGACCAACAATTCAATCAAAGTAAATGCGTTGCGGGAAGGCGATCGCTTGTTTTGCCCTGGATTTCGTCCGAAACCTGGCAAGCCATGGCGGCTGAGCCTGGCAGTTTCTCGCACCTCTGAAACTGCTGCCGCAGCGAGTTGTTCCCGGCACGGATACGCGACGTTTATTCGCGGTAATCGTTGAAGCATCGTCAGCAGCCTATGAGACAGCCAGTCGGATTTCAACTACAAATATCGCTCAAGTGGCATGCTCCCATGCCACACCGGCCCATCGCTTCAATCATCTGATCGCCGAGAAATGAGAATCCCCTTCTGATCATGGGTCGGACTTCCAGCGTGGGTCGGGTACTTTTCGCGGCAATCCGCGGGCTTTTCGATTGCGCTCGGCCACAGGTTTCTGCTATCTGTTGCAAGGTCCGCATAAAGCAATCGCTACCAAAAGACTTGTTATGAAACGTTGTTGCCTTCTGGCTCTGGCCTTCTCAACTCTCCCTCTCATAGCACCCGCAGACCTCGTGACAGATTGGAACGCCGTCACTTTGCAGGCCATTCGCGTGGACCGCACGCCGCCGCCCAGAGCGTCGCGTGCTCTGGCGATCCTGCACATCTCGATCTACGACGCTGTCAACGGCATCCGACGCACGCATCAGCCGTATCGCGTGGGCGGGCAAGTGCCGGCCAGCGCGTCGGTCGAAGCCGCCGCCTCCGCCGCCGCGCACAAGGTGTTGGTGGCGCTCTACCCGAATCAACGAACGAACTTCGACGCCGTTTATGCAACTTCACTGGCGCGCATCCGAAATCACCCGCAGAAACGCATGGGCATGGCGTGGGGCACGCTGGTCGCAAGCAAGATTCTCGCGTCGCGCGCCAACGATGGATCAACCAATGTCGTGGCCTTGCCGTTGCTCACCGGCCCCGGGTATTGGGAGCCGACACCACCGGCCTTCGCGCCCTATTTGTTGCCGCAGTGGGGCATGGTCACTCCGTTCGCCATGACCAGCAGTTCGCAGTTCCGTCCAGCGGGGCCGCCCACACTCGATAGCGCAGCGTGGGCTGCCAACTACAACGAAGTCAAAGCCCTCGGTGCAGCGACCAATTCGACCCGCACGGCCGACCAGAGTGAGATTGCGCGCTTCTGGGCCGATGGCGCGGGGACCGAAACGCCGCCCGGCCATTGGAATCACATTGCCGCGGAGGTCGCGAGGGAACGCGGCAACACCCTGGAGCAAAACGCGCGTCTGTTTGCCCTGTTGAACATCGCGATGGCCGACGCCGGTATTTGCGCGTGGGACGCGAAATACACTTTCTACAACTGGCGGCCGGTTACCGCGATCCGCAAGGGTGACACCGACGGAAATCCCGCCACCGATCCGGATACGGCATGGAGTTCGTTCATCGTCACCCCGCCGTTTCCAGATTACTGTTCCGGCCACAGCACCTTCAGCGCGGCCGCGGCGGCGGTGCTGGCGATGTTTTACGGCACGGATCACATCGCGTTCACCACCGGCTCGGACCTTCTGCCCGGTGTGACACGGAGCTTCGAGACTTTCTCTGCGGCGGCGGCCGAAGCGGCTTTGAGCCGGTTGTATGGCGGCATCCACTTCAGGTTCGCGAATGACGATGGCTTGGAGGGCGGGCTGCTTATTGGGGAGTGGACGTTCACACGCTTCCTCACCGAAAAGGGCAATCGCTCCAGGATCCGGTAGCGACTCGCCGCCTGCTGGCGGCGCTCAAGGCGACACGCAAATCGCCGGCGTCCGATTAGCCTCGGGCGCCGGCGATAGTGTTTCAGAACGCTGCCCTCTTTTCCGGGCGGTCAGACGAGACTTGCCCTCGAGCCAGGCTCGGGGTTCCGATTCGATCTGACGCGGCCGGCTTGGAGAGTCACAGCGCGAAAGAATCGTGCGCCATCGCGTTCGGCCGGCTAGATTCCCGGCGCAGCATGATCGGCGAATTCTCCGGATGTCTGGTACACGGTCACGGCCCAATGCACGGGCCCGATGATCGTGGACACCTGTGCTCCTTGTCCGGGTTTCCCGACTTATGACACGGTGCTCTCGGCCTACACTGGGCCGTGCGGTAACTTGACGCAGGTGTCGCCCACGGCGTGCAACGACAACGTTTGCGGCACGCGGTCTCAAATCACCTTCAACGCCATCGCGGGACAGACCTACCTCATTCGCGTCTCGGGCGCTTCGGGCGCTTACGGCTTCTTCGCCATCCGCACGATTCAGAATACGACCGTGCCACCGAACGACCTTTGCCCGAACGCCATCGTCGTAAGCAATGGCAGTCCCGCCGCCTGCGGCTCGACGATCTGCGCTACGCCTTCGCCGTCCGGCACCATTCCGACACCGTGCGGCAACTCGGTCAACACGCCGGATGTGTGGTATGCCTATACGCCGCAATGCAACGGAGCGGTGACGATCAATACCTGCGGCGCCTGCACTCCTTGCCCGATCTGCGTCGCGTATCCGATGTACAACACGGTGCTCTCGGTTTATTCCGGCCAGTGTTCCTCGCTGAACCAGATCGCCTGCAATGACGACGCGTTGCTGCCGGGCTGCGTGAATCAGTCGCAAGTCACGTTTGGCGGCATCGCGGGGGTGACGTATTACATCCGAGCGTCGGGCGCGGGCGCGGCCACGGTGGGTTATTTCCAACTGAACATTTCGCAGGTGGTGCCGGTGTCGCCGCCGAATGATTTGTGCGCCAATGCGACGCCGATCACGGCGGGGACCTATGCGTGGAACAATTGCGGCGCGAACACGGACGGCCCGGCCGCCGCATGCCAGCCGTTGCGGGACGTGTGGTTCAAGTTCGTGGCGCCGTGCTCGGGATCGGTCTGGCTGAACACCTGCGGCAGCGCCATTAACACCGTGATGTCCGTCTATACCGGCGCGTGCGGCAGCCTCAGCCTGGTCGGCTGCAACAACGACGCCGCCGTGGGAGCCGATCCGTGCGGCGGCTCGGTGCAGTCATTCCTGACGTTTAACGCCATGGGTGGGACGACCTATTACATCCGTGTTGGCAGTCCCGGAGTCATCACCGGCGCCGGCATGTTGACACTCGTGGGCCCGAACCCGCCGTTGGGCACGTGCCCGCCAGCCGGGCCGCCGGTTTATTGCCGGTGGTATCGCATTGTGGGCAATCCCAACTGCATCAAGTGGGGTTGGTCCATCAACTCGCCGTGCTGCGCGAACGTGGCCAATACCAATGTCACGGCGGTTTGCAGCGGTGACGCGAACACCCTCGCCGCCGCCTTCGCCGCCAGCATCAATGCCGCGTGCGGCGGCAGCGGTTTGAGCGCGATGGCAGTGGCACTATCGCCACCCAAGCAGGGCCGCTTCGAGATTTGCACGACCTGCCCGGGCGCACCGTTCACGTTGTCGGTAGGCGCCGCCGGTGTGGTGCCGCAAAACCTGTGCGTCGTGCCCACGCCCGGCGGCTTTAACCCGGTACCGGTCGGGTGGTGCTCTTTCAATCCAGACATTGAAGAAATCCCGACGACTGGCCAGGATGCGAACGGCAACGGCGTGGACGACGGCGTGGACATTGACCTCGGCACGAGCCAGGACACCAATGGCAACCTGATTCCCGACGAGGTGGAGCACTGCTTCGCACCGGCCATCGTCACGGAACCGCAACCGCAGACGGTCGCACCCTGGCAGCCCGACCGTCCTGGGTGTCTCCGTGAGCGGCACGGCGCCGTTCGACTATCACTGGTATCGCGACGGCAATCTCCTGAGCGACGGCGGCAATATCTCCGGCGCCACCACCGCCAACCTCAGCCTCGCTGCGGCCGGCCCTGCCGACGTGGGCAACTACACCGTCGCGGTGAGCAACGCGTGCGGCGCGGTCATCACGACGCCGGCGGCGTTGTCCCTCGACGGACCGGCGCTGCCGGTGCTCTATGACGTGGACCTCACCGAGGAGGTGTTCCACTTCCTCGTGGACACTTCCATCGGCCACGACTACCTGGTCGAATACAAGGATCAACTGAGCGACCCGTCATGGACGATGCTCACTAGTGTGCCGGGCACCGGTGGACCGCAGTTGATCTATGACGGCGGGCCGCTGCCGCAAACCCGCTACTACCGGGTGAAACGCCAGCCATGATTGTGGGGGTAGGGGGAACCCTTCACGGATCGCCCGGAAGTCTGACGCAAGGCTTCCGGGCGAATTCTTGCGCGCTCGCATGGAGCGCTTTCCAAAAACCGTTCGCGCCGCGAGTGATGCTGCTTGCCCAATTTGAACGCGCACCAGGGAGAGGCTTTGAAGCTCCGGGCGGCGAGCCAAATTCATACACCGAGTCGAGGCGAATGACGAGGCGACGCGCACAAGCATCTGATCCGGCCCGGCTCGATTTCCGGCTTTCTTCGTGCGCCGGACCCGATACCCTCCCGGCACGGTCACATGCTGTTGGTCATAGACAATTACGATTCGTTCACCTACAACCTCGTCCAGTACCTCGGCGAGATGAACGTGGCCATGCAGGTCCATCGCAACGACCAGATCAGCGTCGAGCAGGTGCGCGCCCTCAACCCGGAGCGGCTGCTCATCTCTCCAGGACCGTGCTCGCCGAAGGAATCCGGGCTGTCCAACGAGATCATCCGCACGTTCAGCCCGGCGATCCCGACACTGGGCGTCTGCCTCGGGCATCAGTGCATCGGGCACGTGTTCGGCGCGAACGTCGTCGTCAATTACCGCATGATGCACGGCAAGACCTCGTTGATTAAGCATAACGGAAAGGACCTGTTCGAAGACATGCCGAATCCGTTTCCGGCCACGCGCTACCACTCCCTGGTCATCCAGCGCGATTCCATGCCCGATTGTCTCGAAGTCACCGCCGAAACCGACGAGGGCGAGATCATGGGCGTGAAGCACAAGCAGTATCCAATTTGGGGCGTGCAGTTCCATCCCGAAAGCATCTTGACAGAAAGTGGGCGACAGATCTTGAGAAACTTCCTGAAGTTGAAGTAACACTCACGCGGGCCGCGAGCGGTCGCCGGCCTTTGCTCCCCCTCTCCCCATCGGATGGGGAGAGGGACGGGGTGAGGGGCTCGTCGGTGTCCTGCTGATCGTCAACCTGACTTGGCCTCACTTCCTCGCACGCCGCAGGATCTCCCGAAGCTTCACCGGCTTGCCATCCTGACGTTTGCTCTCATCCGCTGCCTCCATGAACGCGAAGATTTCCAGGGTTTCCTCCGGCTTGACTGGCGCCACGCCCGTTCTGAAAAACTTCATGATCTCGGCGACGAGCGGCGCGTAACCGTCGTATGAACCCACCGACGCCTCGCCTTTCGCCCCTCTGGCGATGCCGTGGAAGCCGTTGTCCTCCCCAACGACACCTGTCCGTCCGCCTCGCCACGTCCCGGTGACTTCGATTTTGCCGTCCTTCGTCTGGCCGCGTTGAACGGTCTGGCAACCCGTTCCCATGACGGTGAACAACGATTCAGTTCCATGCACGCCATACCAAAACAGGTCGGGATGATGCGGCTCGACGGTGCAAGGCCCGTAGGTTTCGGCGTAGGCGATTTTGCCGAGGCTGCCGCCGCGCACTGCTTGCGTGTCAGCACCGAAACGCAACGAGGACGCGCTAAACAGCGGCACCCGGGCCTTTTTGGCCAGCGCGAAAATCTCAATGACATCGCGCAGTGAACCGGCCATCGGCTTGTCAATGAACACCGGCTTATGCGCCTTGATGACCGGCTTCACCTGTGCGAGGTGTGGCCGGCCATCAACGCTCTCCAGCAACACTGCGTCCACATTCCGGCACATCGCCTCGATCGTTTCGTAGAATGTCACGCCGTACTTTTCCCGCAGTTGCCGGGTGTAATCGTCGAGCCGCGAGGCGCTGTCCGGAATGTCCGGGCTGCCACCGCGGAAAGCCGCCACTACCTTGCCGCCCGGCACGTGATCCTTTACCTCCGGGTTGTTCAGAATCTCCGTGAACGCGATCACGTGCGAAGTGTCGCAGCCGATAATGCCGAGCCGCAGATCGCCGCCGAACGCGGCGGCGACGTTCAAACATGCGCAACCGAACAGCAGGGTGGATTTCATGCTTAGGATTTATGTCAGGATTCGGAACGCGCGCGACGATAACAAACGGGGCGCCGCTGACAAAGGCGATTTCAACAGGAGCGCCGAACTCCGAATCGGCGTTCGGCGCTCCAATTGGCTTGAAGCGGCCCGGCCCGGTGCCTAGGTTGTCGCGGAGCGCGAGGCGCTCGCGACTTATGCAGACACTCAACCGTCCTCAAGGCCGCACGCCGGCGAAGGCCCGGCCCTCCGCAGCATTTGAGGCCGTTTCGTCTCGCGAGGTCATCGCCGTGCTCGAAAAGCACATCCTCGTGGACGGATTCAAGCTGGTGTTCGATCCGGCAAAAAGCCGCGGCTCGCGTTTCGTGGACGCCGCCACGGGTCGCACGTTGATTGACCTCTACAGCTTTTACGCCTCGCAACCGGTCGGGTTCAACCACCCCTATTTCGAGCGGCCCGAGGTGCAGGCGGATTTGCTCCAGGCGGCG
>Ga0247727_10003340_pt1 | contig 35561 bp, 32 predicted proteins | sample WisWelCaveWW1625_FD_202498 | JGI IMG/M metagenome (GOLD analysis project Ga0247727, IMG submission 202498) | Biofilm microbial communities from Wishing Well Cave, Virginia, United States - WW16-25 | ecosystem: Environmental > Aquatic > Deep subsurface > Groundwater > Cave microbial mat | place...
ACGTCACGGACGAAAATTCGATTAAGAAGCTTGTGGCTGCAACCGTCAAACGGTTCAAAAAAATTGATATTCTTGTGAATGCGGCAATGAGTGTGGGGAAAAACTTTTATAAGCCGGTAGATTCTTACTCCTGGGAGGATTGGAATCAGGTGATGACCGTCAATACCGGCGGCACTTTCCTTTGCTCGCGGGCCGTGGCTAAAGAAATGAAAAAGCGAAAGAGCGGCTCGATCATTAATATCGGTTCCATTTATGGGGTTGTGGCCGCTGACCCAAGAGTTTACGGAAAGTCCGGCATCAATTCGCCAGCTTCTTATGCGGCAAGCAAAGGAGCGGTTATTAATCTCACCCGTTATCTCGCGGTTTACTGGGCTTCGTCCGGAATTCGTGTCAATGTTATTTCGCCCGGCGGGGTATTTGATAATCAGGAGAAGGGTTTTGTCCAAAAATACTCCGCTCGTGCTCCCATGGGCCGCATGCTTGACCGGGATGAGCTTAAAGGCGCCATTGTTTTCCTCGCCTCCCAGGCTTCCTCTTACATGACCGGTCACAATCTTCTTGTGGATGGGGGATGGACCGCTTGGTAAAAAAGTCCGTGCCCCGGCAATGAATCCTTCCAAGAAAATCTCAATCTTGAAAGATACCGTCATTTACACCTTTGCCAGTTACATCGTGCAAGCGCTCGGTGTGGTCAACAGCATTGCTCTTCGCCGTTTCATGGGCCCTGAATTCATGGGGATTTGGAGTTTTCTCCAGGTGATTCTCGGTTACTGCGGTTACGCGAGTTTCGGTACCACTAAAGCGATGCAGCGCGATTATCCTTACCTTCGCGGGCGCGGGGAGAACGAAAAGGCGGAAGAGCTCAAGGACTTGACCATGACCTTTTCAATGCTCATGTCCGTGATCCCTGCCGCACTGCTGGCGGGTTATTTAATCACACGCTGGGCCGCGATAGCGCCGGCGCTTCGTGCGGGGCTGGTTTTTATCACGGGCTTTCTCTTTGTACAGCGTTTCTACGATATCATCATCACCTTGCTTCGTTCGGATAAAAAGTTTGAAGTATTAAGCAAGCTCGTGGTGATCAACGCGCTCGCTGGTCTGGCGGTGACTTTCGTCTTTGTTTCAAAGTGGCATATGGGAGGTCTTTTGGCGGGGACAGCGCTTGCCATGGCCGGTAGCTTTGTTTTTATTTACCATCAAGAGCCCTACCGTTTTCGCTTTTTCTGGAATTTGCCTGCGATAGGGCAGGAACTTAAACTGGGGATTCCGCTTGTGATTTCGACCTTCTTATTCGAGTTCCTGGTGAGTATGGATAAGCTCATCCTAGCTAAATCGATCGGTTTTTTTGCCATCGGCCTGTATTCCATTGCCATGATGGTCAGTCAGTATATCTATTCGATCCCCATGATGTTTTCGCATGTCTGGTACCCCAATTTAGTGGAAGAATATGGCCGTGTGGGCACGACGCAGGGAATCAAGCCCTATCTGTTGACTCCTGTTTTTACTCTTTCGATCATTGTTCCCTTTTTGAGCGGGATGGCTATGTTTACCTTGCCGGTCATTGTGGATTGGTTTCTTCCCAAGTTTGAGGGAGGGCTGCCGGTCATGAGGATTTATTTATTAGGAACTTTTTTTGTGATGCTTGCGCAGTTCAGCAACCAATTTCTTGTAACATTGAATAAGTATCTCTTGCCCATTCCGCTGCTATTAGTCTCGATTTTTTTAAATTTGGTATTGAGCCTTTGTTTCGTCCATATGGGCCTGGGCACCCGCGGAATCGCCCTGGGCGCCGCCCTGAGTTTCTTCTTTTATGGCGTGTCGATTTATGTCCTTGCACTTACCCACGTCGCAGATATGCGGGAAATCATCAAAAACCTTTTGACTATTTTTGCGAAGCTTTTGTACTTTTCCATTCTTATCTATGTTTTAGATCACGCGATCCAGAGTCACCGCATCTTTTTTTCGGCAGGATTGAAATGCCTTATTTTTCTCATCTTTTCACTGCCTTTTTTCTGGATTCTTGAAAGACGCACTAAACTTTTCGAACATATCTTCGAGATTGTCATGAAAAAGGGGAAGCCGCAGCCGCCGCCGGACGAGGAAAACCTGCCGGCAGGAACGGCCGCGTTGTCCTAAGGCATGGTAAGGATCGATGATTAAAATCGGGATTGATGTCCAGTCAAGTCAGGGGCAAACAACGGGACTCGGTGTTTATACGTCCAGCCTGGTTCAGTCGCTTTCGTCCGAAAGCCGAAACGGAACTCAAATTTGTCTTTTAGCGGGTGAGCGAAAAGGCGATTTGAATACTCTCGGGCGGCTTCGATGGGAAAATGTGGAGTTGCCCAGGAAAGTGAAAGAGGGAAAAATCCGGCTCCTGCATGTGCCCGCGTTTTCGCCTCCGATGATAAAATCCTGCCGTGTCATTGTTACGGTTCATGACTTGATCGGGATGCTTTTCCCGAACCAGAAAGGCTGGCCGAGCCGCTTCTATTGGGGGAAGTGGCTTCCCGCAAGGATTAAACAGGCGGATTTCCTGATCGCCGTTTCTGAGCACACTAAAAAAGATGTTATCCGCTATCTTGGAGTTTCTGAAAAGAAAATTAAAGTGATTCATTCCTCGGGTCACGAAGGTTTTTCGGCCGTCCGTGATTCCGCATGCCTTCAGGAAACGCGCGGGCGGTTTGGGATCAGAGAAAAATATTTTCTTTCAGTTGGCACGCTTGAGCCGAGAAAAAACCTGCAGCGTGTGATTCAAGCGTTTGCCCGGTTTCGGCGGGAAATCCCGTCCGGCAATGAATGGCAGCTGGTGGTGGCTGGGTCAAAAGATTTTGCCCGCGGAAAGTTTTTTCGGGAAATGACGGACGGAAAGGATTTAAGCATGGAGGATATTATTTTCACGGGATACGTCAAGCGTGAGGACCTGAATACGCTTTATTCAGGAGCCGCGGCTTTTCTCTTCCCTTCTCTTTACGAAGGATTCGGTTTTCCGGTGCTTGAAGCCATGGCTTCGGGCACGCCCGTGCTTACTTCAGACCGTACCTCACTGCCGGAAATCGCGGGAGAGGCGGCGCTCGCGGTGAACCCTGAAGACGTGAATGCTATTTCTGAAGGGATGAAGCTATTTGCAGCGGACGAAAAGGCGCGCGTTGAATTTATCCAAAAGGGCTTTGAACGGATTAAACATTTTTCCTGGAGCCAAACAGCAAAGGAAACCCTGGCTGTTTATGAATCGCTATGCTGACCGCGCGGATGATCGTCCTCAATTATAACGGCAAAGAATTGCTTCAGCGGTTTTTACTCAGTGTGATCGCATCCGCCAAGGCCAGTGCTTATCCCTGCGCCGTGTCCGTGCTTGATAACTGCAGTACGGACGGAAGTGTGGATTTTCTAAAAAAAGAATTTCCGGGAGTAGATATTTATCAGGCCTCAAAAAACAGGGTTTTATGTTCTTATAATGAAATGGTTCGGGAAGTCAGTGAAGATGTCGTCATTTTGCTCAATAGTGATATGGAACTAGAGCAGGGCTTTGTGTCGCCGCTTTTGGATGTCTTCAAAAATAATCAGGATGCTTTTTTTGTCGCAGGTTACGGCGACCGCTCCATCTCTAAATTTCACTGGGGAGTTCTTGGCGCGAGTTTTGCTTATCCGGGTTACGAGCAAGCGAAAGAACGGCGCGGGTTCACATTGTCGGCAGGAGTTGCCGCGTTTGACCGGAAGAAATTTATTGAATTGGGAGGGTATGACGAAATGTTTCTTCCGGGGATTTACGAGGACGTGGATCTTTGCTACCGCGCCTGGAAAAAAGGTTGGAAAGGCTACTATGAGCCTGCCAGCCGGAAGGTTCACCTTGGGCAAGCAAGTTTTAAGAAGCGCTTCAGTTCCATTGAGATTCAAAAAATGGCTTACCGGAACAGCCTTCTTTTTATGATAAAAAACATGACGGACCCGTTTCTTATCGGTCAAATGATTCTCATTTTGCCTTTGCGGCTTGTGAGCGCTCTTTTGCTTGGGAAGCTTTTTATCTGGCAGGGGGCTATTGAGGCGTTTAAAAAACTTTCTTTAGCTTTGCGGGCCAGAAAAGAGGTTAGGGAATCTTTTATTAAAAAAGACCGGGAAATCATTGAATTCTTATCAGAAAACAAGCATGCCTGGGCACCTCCTCATTTTTGTGAAGTGTCGGCAGAAAATCGAACATGAAGCAGCCGTCTCTTTCCGTTTTTATCATTACCTTAAATGAAGAGAAAAATATTGAGCGTTGTCTCAAATCGGTCACCTGGGCGGATGAAATTGTTGTGGTGGACTCCTTTAGTCAGGATAAAACTATTGAGATTTGCAAAAGATATAAAGCCAAAACATTTACGCGGTCTTTTATAAATTATGCCGACCAGAAAAATTATGCGCTTTCACAAGTCACAAGTGAGTGGGCTTTGTCTCTGGATGCGGATGAAGAGGTGACCGAAGAACTAAAACAGGAAATTTTAGCCACGATTCAGGATCCTAAAGCGCTGGCAGGATACCGGATTCCGCATCATCCCTTTATTTTTGGCCGGAAGTTTTATTATTCAGGCACCCAGGATGCCAAACCCACAAGGCTTTTTAAGAAAGCCTGCGCGCAATATTCGCAGCCGATTCATGAGGTGGTCCAAATCAACGGGGCGATTGGGACCTTGAGGAGCCCATTTTTGCATTATACGTATCCCAGTATTGAAGATTATCTGACTCGCTTTAACCGCTACACCACAATGGAAGCCCAGTTCTTAAAAAGTAAAAACTATGAGTTAAAACCTTGGGATTTTTTACTTAAACCTTGCCTGTTGTTTGTGAAACTGTTTTTCTTAAGGCTGGGATTTCGTGACGGCTTTGAAGGATTTTTATTTTGTGTCTTTTCCAGCTGGTACCTGTTTGTGAAATATGCCAAATACCGGCAATGGCTAAGGGCGGAGATCTAGATGCTGCCCAAGGTTCTGGTTTTGATTCTAAATTACAAGCGCGCGGACGATACGATTGAATGCCTCCAGTCGGTTCAAAAGTTGGATTATGAAAATTATGATTTGCTCGTGATTGACAATGCTTCCGAGGACGGCTCGTTGGGAAAGATCAGGAACCGATTTCCGCAAATCATGTTAACCGGGAATCCAGCAAACCTTGGCTATGCCGGGGGAAATAACGTGGGGATCCGCTACGGGCTTGAACGGGGATACGGTTATATTTTTGTTTTAAATAATGACGCCGTGGTTACGCCGAGCACGTTACGAAAGCTGGTTGAAGTGGCTGAGAAAAATCCAGACGCTACGATTGTGGCCCCAAAGGTTTTCTTTTATGATCAGCCCAAAATCATTAATTCTTTCGGAACCCGTATTGATTGGTTCCGCCTAAGGTCGCATGTCGATGCTTACGGACACGAGGATAACGGCGCGTTTGACCAAATCGTTGAAAAAGAAATCATTCCCGGCGCTGCGCTGCTTCTTAAAAAGCGCCTTTTTGAGGCTGTCGGGATGTTTAATGAGGACTTGTTTCTTCTGCACGAGGATGCGGATCTTTGTTTACGCAATATCAAGAAAGGTTTCTCCAATATGCTTGTACCGGACGCGGTCGTGTATCATAAAATTTCAAAAACATTGTCAGCATACCCATTTTTATCAGCTTATTATTCGGTAAGAAATATGCTTTATTTATCCAGGTGGCACGCCTCGTTTTGGAACCGGTTAAAGTGCAAGCTAGGCTTAACCCTGTTAATGATTAAAAAGTCCTTCATTTTTTTGACCCGGCCATCAGAAAAAGAAAAAATTCTGGGGTTTTTTGCGGGTATCAGGGATTATTATTTAAAACGTGTCGGAAAATACGAGAGAGTCTCATAAATGGTGGAATCTCTTAAAGAATTAAACCGGATTTGCCAAAAGCCGCGCTACAAGGAAGTGGGGAACTGGATGGTGCGTAATATCTTGCGGGACGCGGCGCTGCCCATTACACGCCTTTTGCTTCATACCCAAGTGACCGCTAACCAGGTGACGCTTTGGTCCCTCGTTATCGGTATGCTCGGAGGAATCTTGCTTGCGTTCAAACCGTGGGGCGCATTTTTGGCGGGTGCCGTGCTGATGCAGCTTTGGTATCTTCTCGATCACGTGGACGGGCAAATCGCGCGGTACCGGAAAACGGCGTGTCTTACGGGCCGATTTTTTGATTACGTGATGCATCACGCAATTCACGGGGTTCTTTTTTTTAGTCTTGGGGTTTACTGTTTTTCCTCCACAAACAATTTTTTCTTTGTCTGGTGGGGATTTGTAACTTCATTATCCATTATGATGTTTAACCTGATGCACGATGCTAAATACAAAACTTTTTTTGAAGCCTTTGCCGGATTAAAAACAAAGGCAATTTCTTTTAGCCAGCCCCAGGATTCGCCGGAAGAGAAGCAAGCCGAAAAAAAAAGTGCCCTGCGGAAAACCTTTTCACTTCTTCATAAACTGGCAGAAATTCACGTGCTGATGAATATCCTATCGTTGGCCGCGGTTATTGCGTGGATCACGAAGGGCACGTGGGATCTGCGGTTTCTTTTAATGATCTTTTACGGTATAACAGTACCAATTATTGCCGTGGCGAAAATCTCTTACTGGATTGGTCGTCGGGAAATTGACAGGGAATTTGACCAGACGTTTAAGAGGAGCTTATGACAATTTCGGTTTCCTGGAATAATAAATTACTTCAGACGGCTTCAAAAGTATTCTTGTGCCTAGCCTTCGTTGATCTTCTTTTCCTGGGCTATTGTGTTGTAACGGGGTTTCCTCCGAATATTGGGGGTTTGACGCTGCGTTTAAAGAATACACACACCCCGTTTATTGGTTTTTTTATTCTTATGGGATTAAGCCTGCTTTCGCACCCCGGCCGGCTAGAGAAAGCTGAGGAGTGGAAGAACCGGATCTTGAGTTTTGTTTCCAAACCTTATGCAATTTGGTTCCTTTTTGGGATATACACCCTTCTTTTTACTTGGCAGCAAATTACGGAATATTTGGCGGTTGAGATCAATTTCATTCCTTTCAGCTTTTATAGCTATATGCTCTACTATTTTTTTGAAGGGAAGCTTAATTACACCTATCTCCTTCATGATTATTACCATTTAAATCATATTTTGTATTTGTTGGCGCCTCTCTGGAAGATTTTCCAAAGCCCGTTTGTTTTGGTCGCAAGCTATGGCGTCATTGCAGCTGCCGCGATCTTTCCCCTCTATGGTATTGCCAGGAAAAAACTGGAAGATTCCCTGCTGGCGTTTGTGATTGCTTTCCTCTATTTGAATTACCGGTATCTTCAGAACGTGCTGCAAATGAATTTTTCGGTCGAAATCTTTTACCCCTTGTTTGTTTTTTTAGCCGTTTACTTTGCCTTGAAAACCCAATGGCTGGGGTATTACATTTCCGTGGTGCTGGGGCTTTTAGTCAAAGAAGATTCCTTTTTATATTTTGTCGCAGTCGGAATGCTTATTGGGGTTATGAAAAACGGACGGCGCCACGGGATAGTTACGGTGGGGCTTAGCCTTCTTTATCTGGTGTTGCTTGTTAAAGTGGTGGTCCCAATGACCGGCAGTACGATTTTAGACGGGGATTTAGCCAATTTTAAAAGCCCTGACGGGCATTTACTTTCCAATCTCACAGCGGATCTGTCCGTCAAGGTGAAAACTTGTTTTAATCTTTTGTACCGGCTTGGATTTCTGCCTCTTTTTTCTCCGGCAGCGGTGCTAGTTCTCTTTCCATTACTTCCTCTTTTCTTGCATCACACAGGAAAGGACTGGGATTTTTATGAACTCCATTTTCATTATGCCGCGACGGTGATTCCTTTTGTCTTTATTGCTTTTGTTTATGGTTACTCTAATATCCTGAAGAAGTTTCAGGGCAGGGCGCGGGAAGTTTTTACGTGGGCAAGCTGCCTGATTTTAATTTTGTTGAATGGGGTGCGTTACACGAGTCAAAACTTCACCAAGGAAGATATCAAGTCGATTCAATGGGCGAAAAGCATTCCGGCGGATGCCAATCTTGTGACTCACGGGCATTTGCTTCCTTATATCGGGTACCGCAAGTACAATTATTATCTGGCCCCGTCCTGGGAGGATGCCGGGCATAAAGTGCACGCCGTCTATGCGAATGCAGATTATGTTTTGATCGACTTTAATGTGAATCCCTTTCCGCTTGGAAAGGCTTTGGTAAAAGAAAAAAAAGAAATGCTTTCGACGGATCCAAACTATGAACTTATCCGTGAGGACGGCATCCGGTTTCTTTTCAAGCGGAAGGATTTTCCGGGATAACGTATGGCTTTCTTAAAAGAACCTATTCCGGGCACGAGCCGAAAAAAAGTCACGGTGATTATGCCCGCCTACAATGCCGCCGAGACTTTGAAAGAGACGTACGAACGCATCCCAAAAGAATATGTGGATGAGATTATCCTCGTGGATGACGCGAGCCACGATGATACTTACGTGAAAGCGACAGAGCTTGGCATTGTTTGCTTAAAGCATCGCCACAATCTGGGTTACGGAGGAAATCAGAAAACCTGTTATACCGAAGCCTTAAGGCGGGGAGCCGAGGTGATTGTGATGATTCACCCGGACGGCCAATACGATCCCGCTTTTTTAGGGCCGATCATTAAGCCGATTCTGGAAGGAAAGGCCGATATCGTTTTGGGGTCACGGATGCTCAATCGCAAAAAAGCGTTGGAAGGCGGAATGCCTCTTTATAAATTTATATCGAATATTTTTCTCACGACCGCGGAGAATCTTGTGCTGGGTAAACGTTTGTCGGAGTATCACACGGGATACCGGGCGTACAGCCGCCATTTTTTTGAATCCGTTCCTTTTATGAGAAACTCCGATGATTTTGTCTTTGATACCGAAATTTTGGTCCAGGCCGTTCATTTTGGAATGAGGATTGAGGAAATTCCCGTGACAACCCATTATTTTAAGGAAGCTTCATCCGTTAATTTTAAACATTCAGTGATCTACGGCCTAAAGACCCTGGTAACGCTTATGAAGTATTCATTTCACCGTTTTCGAATCCTTTCATGCCGACTCTTTCTGCCCTAAATAGCGAAACCCATTTTGAAACTTTTTTCCAGGACCCGGTTTACCTGGATTTTAAAAACCACCTCTATAATTATCAGAGGCGGAGGTACGAAGTTCGCAAGGTTCTAGACGGCGAGAGAGAAACCGGAATCCTTCTTGAAATCGGTTCCGGCGTTTCTCCGATATCGGATGGATTAGAGAGGGTTGTTTTAACGGATATTTCTGCGGAGGCGATGAAGTACTTAACGGCTAGCGGTGCGGCGCAAAAGGCTCTTGCCATGAGCGCTACGGAGATTTGTTTCAGGGATGAAAGCGTCTCTACCGTGGTTTGCTCGGAGGTGATTGAACATATTCAGGATGATACCAAGGCGCTCTCTGAAATGAGCCGCGTGCTTAAAAAGGGCGGGAGGTTAATTTTAACCGTGCCTCTTCACCCGTATTTTTTTTTCTGGGATGATGCCTTTGTAAAACATTATAGGCGTTATGAGATTGATCCTCTTCTCAAGCAACTGTCGGATCAGGGATTTGGGAGCTTCCGCCTCTCAAAAGTAACGGCAATTCTTGACAAGGCAACTCAAATGCTTCTTGTCCTGCTTTTTCAGGTTGTGAACGGATTTCCGAGATCTAAGAGGGAGACGGCGTTGAGGCATCATCTTTTGCGGCTGATTCTACCCTTCTATAAAGTTTTGAACCGGATATATTCTTTTCTCGTCAAATGGGAAGCTAAGATCATGCCGCTATCGTTTACTACCGTGCTTCTGATTTCCTGTAGAAAGAATCGCTGATAATGAGCCATTGCATGCTTTTGATTGACGCTGCTTACATTTGCTTGAGATTGATCGTCCTGACTAAACAGGAAATGCTTGACAAACAGAGCTGATATCGGAAGAATCGGTCTCATTTGAGATGAAGAGGAGGTGAAGGGTGAGAAGTATTGTATTTAATTTCAGAGCGTTGGCTTTTTATGCCCTTTGTGCTTTTTGGGCAGCCTTGACCTTTTCCAATGCCTTGACGGAAATTACGTTTGTCGTAAGCCTCGTCTTTTGGATCTGTTATCAGCTCCAAAGACGCTCCTTAGTCCTTGGCCCTCTGCCGAAATCTGTCTGGATCCCCTTGGCGGGATTTATCGTCTTGTGTCTTTTCTCTCTCTTGTGGTCTGAATACCCGAAGCAGAGTGTTCGGGGGATCTTTAAGTGGCTTCAGCAGATTATGGTCTTTTTTATGGTGATTGATATCTTTCGGGACGAAAAAAGCTTAAGCCGCTTCGAAGTGGTTTTTTTTGGGGTTCTGGTACTAGCGATTACCAATGGGTTCTTTCAATATTTTGTAGGCAAAGATTTCCTGCGCGGGTTTGAGAGGCACGCGTCCAATGCGGGGTTCCGCATTTCAGGCTCATTTAAGACCTACGGCCAGCTTGGCGCTTACCTTATAGGTACCCTTCCTTTTTTGGCGGCTTTGTGGCGGGTACCGGCTCAATCCAAGAATGTCTGGTGGCGTTCTCTGCTTTTGGGGATTTTGTTTGCGGCCGGTTTAATTGTGCTTTTTTGGACGCGCTCGCGCGGTGCGTTTGTGGCTTTCGGCTCGGGGGTTATCTTTTTCCTCTTCCTCAAGCGCAAATTTATTTATCTTTTCCTCATGATACTTGCAATCGGGGGCGCCTTTTTTGTGCTTCCAAAAGGGATGATTATTCATATGGATATACACGGGAAAGAACAATCCCTTGTGGAACGGTATTATTTGTGGGACCGCGCGATTCAGGTGATCCGTGCAAAACCGTGGGGAGGTACCGGCATTAACACGTATGCCGCGGCGCACAACAAATACGACCGGACGCAGAATTGGCGCGTCAGGAGTTATTACGCGCATAATGGATACCTTCAACTTGCGGCAGAAACCGGGCTTCCGTCGCTTTTTCTATTTTTATTTTTCCTGTTTCAATATTTTTACCAGAGCCTGAAAAAACTAAAGGGGATTGGGTCTCCCGAAATTCGCGCGGCCTCTGCCGGACTTCTTGTCGGAGTATTTAACTTTCTTGTGCTTTGTCTTGCGGACACTGACCTTCATAATCCGCAGCCTGTGATGATTTTCTGGTTCCTCATGGGGCTTCAATGGGTTTATTTGAATACGATCATAAATCAAAAGCAGACGGCGGAAGTTTAAAATGAAAATTCTCGGGATTTCCTGTTTTTATCATGACTCGGCAGCTTGCTTAGTGGACGACGGATACCTCGTCTGCGCGGCCCAGGAAGAGCGTTTTACCCGGAAAAAGCACGATTTTTCATTTCCCAAAAATGCGATTGATTTTTGCCTTCACGAGGGGGGCAATCTTAAAGGCCGTGACCTTGATATCATCGCGTTTTACGACAAGCCTTTCCTTAAATTTGAGAGGATTCTCGAAACCTATCTAACGTACGCGCCGCTGGGCATTCGCTCATTTCTTAAGGCCATTCCCTTGTGGATCAAGCAGAAGCTTTGGATTAAGGATTACATTTGTGAACAGTTGGACTTCAAGGGAAAGATTATTTTCCCGGAGCATCATGAATCCCACGCCGCATCCGCTTTTTTTCCGTCCCCATTTCGGGAAGCCGCCATTTTGACGCTTGACGGAGTGGGGGAATGGGCGACCTCAAGCCTTGGGGTGGGCAAAGATAATCACATTGAACTTTTGAATGAAATCCGTTTCCCGCATTCGCTGGGGCTCCTTTACGCGGCCTTCACGTACTATACGGGATTTCGAGTGAATTCCGGTGAATACAAGGTCATGGGATTGGCGCCTTACGGCCAGCCTCGCTACAAGGACTTGATCCTTTCTGAACTCGTGGACTTAAAAGAAGACGGCTCCTTCAAGTTAAACATGAAATATTTTGATTTCGGGGCAGGGCTCAGGATGGTGAACCGGCGGTTTGAAAAACTTTTCGGGGGCCCGGCGAGAAAACCGGAATCCCGCCTCACGCAGCGCGATATGGATTTGGCGCGCTCGATCCAGGAAGTGACTGAGGAAATCATGCTTCGTATGGCGCGTTACGCTCACCAGGTCACGGGGCTTAAGAACCTCTGTCTTGCGGGCGGCGTGGCTTTGAATTGCGTCGGCAATGGACGGATCTTAAGGGAAGGCCCCTTTGAAAACATTTGGATTCAGCCGGCCGCGGGGGACGCGGGCGGTGCCTTAGGCGCGGCTTACCTTGGCTGGTACCAGTATCTGGAGAAACCCAGAGAGCGGGAAGGAAAAACGGATTCAATGCGCGGCTCGTTTCTTGGGCCCGAATTCAAGGATGAGGACATTGAAAGGTTTCTGGCGGAACAAAATATCCCTCACACTAAACTTGAAGAAAATGCCGTGGCCGAAACCGTGGCGGATTTAATCGCGACTGAGAAAGTCATTGGCTGGTTTCAGGGATCTATGGAATTCGGTCCGCGGGCCCTGGGCGGACGCTCTATTCTGGGAGATGCCAGATCGCCTAAAATGCAGGAAGTCATGAATCTAAAAATCAAATTCCGGGAAAGTTTTCGTCCTTTTGCGCCCGCGGTTTTGCGGGAGCGGGTTACGGACTATTTTGAACTCAATTGCGACAGTCCTTATATGCTCCTTGTGGCGCCTGTTAAAAAAGAGCTGCAAATTGAGGTTAACGAAAGTGACCAAAAAAAAGAAGGCCTTGAGCTTCTTTATGTGCGCCGTTCGAATATCCCGGCGGTTACGCATGTGGACTACTCGGCAAGAATTCAAACCGTCACTGAAAGCGAAAACCCGCAGCTTTACCGCTTGCTTTCGCAATTTGACCAAAAGCACCAAAGCGCGGTAGTGATTAACACTTCCTTTAATGTACGGGGAGAACCGATCGTCTGTACCCCGCAGGACGCTTACCGGTGCTTTATGCGCACCCATATGGATTATCTTGTCCTGGGCCGGTACCTTCTCGCTAAAGAAACGCAGAAACCATTGGAAAAAGATGCGAACTGGCAAAAAGAATACGCCCTGGATTAAGAGTCCCTGGCAAAATGTCATCCCCCGGCTTGACCGGGGGATCCATGTTCTGGATTCCCGCTTTCGCGGGAATGACAAGAAGATTTTTAGTTGTATGATTATGTTGGAGACGACATGCTAATCGAAGAAATTAAAAATATAAAGAGCAGTAAAAAAGAACTCCGTGAATTTGCCCTGACCGTTGGCTCTGTCCTTGCAATTTTTGGGGCGATTGCCTGGTGGCGGCATAAAAGTTTCTATCCCTATCTTTTAGGGGGAGGCGTGGGACTCATGGCTACGGGGTTTTTGATCCCAAGTGTTCTAAAGCCCATACAAAAATTGTGGATGGGCCTTGCGCTGGTGATGGGCGCTGTGATGTCACGCGTTATCCTGAGTATTTTGTTTTATCTGGTACTCACCCCGCTTGGTCTTGCGGCGCGTCTTGCCGGAAAACAATTTCTTGACCTTAAGTTCAAAGAAGTGAAACCAAGTTACTGGATCGAAAGGCCGCGGTTAAGAAAAGTTCCGGCGGATTACGAAAAACAATTTTAAAAATTTAGGAGGCAAGATGGGGAAGCTCGCAATCATGAAAGAATTCTGGGATTTTTTGAAAATCCGTAAAAAATGGTGGCTCACCCCGATTGTGCTGGTCCTGGTTTTGCTGGGATTCTTAATCGTGTTCACCCAGAGTTCCGCCCTGTCTCCGTTTATTTATACCCTGTTTTAATCCGAAAAGGTGGTGTCCAAACGACGTGATATTTTTAAAAGACCGTTATGCTTACAAATCTCTCCTTAAGCGCCTAGCTGCTTTTTGCTTTGACGCCGTGGGAAGTGTGTTATTTTCCTTCCCGCGTTTTACCGCCCGGCTCAAAAAATCCAGTCCCGTCAAACGCATCCTTGTGATCCGATTAGACCCTATCGGCGATGTGGTCATGACCTGGCCGGCTGTGGCAGCGCTTAAGAAACGTTTCCCTGAAGCGGAAATTGATTTTTTAGCCTCGCGTGCACTTGTAGACCTAATCAAAATCCAGGCTGAAATTCATGAAGTGATCCCGGTGACAAATTCCTGGTTTTCACCCGGGGTGTCGTTTAAAGACGCATTCAGTGAGTTTTTTCAGTTAGCAGCTCAGTTAAGGAAGCGTCACTACGATCTTGCCATTGATTTTAGGGGTGATCTTCGAAATATCCTGCTGATGAGTACTGCCGGAATTCCCGAGGGCCTTGCGTACGGAAGGACAGGGGGAAGCTTTTTGCTTTCGAGGAGTCAGCCTTATCCTTTAGATGAACACCAAGTTCGGCTGAATTTTAAATTAATTGAACACTTAGGTGTCCCCATCGAGGGAGAAAACGAAAGCTGTCGATTCAAATATTCCGAAGGTCAAAAAGAAAACTTTTGGTCAAGGTTCCCTGATCTTTTCAAAAGTGACGCGGTCAAAGTCGTTGTTCATCCAACCGCGGGCTACCCGTCCAAGCAATGGCCGCTTCTTAAATACTGGCAATTGATTCAGAGGCTGGCCTATGAAAATTTGGTCCAGGTGATTTTAATCGGATCAGAAAAGGATCAGTATTCAGCCGGGGTGTTTGAGTCTTTACCGGGCCAAGTTGTGGACCTGCGGGGGAAAACCCAATTGGCTGACCTTCCGATTCTTTTTGACCAATGTGATTTTTATATCGGAAATGATTCAGGGCCGGCCCATCTGGCCGCAATTCAGGGGCTTCCGGTTCTTGTGATCGCAAGCGGCACCAATGACATCCGCCTGTGGCATCCCTGGACTAAGCAATTAGTTGTGGTGAATCATCAGGTTCCGTGCTCGCCTTGTGAGGCGAAGGAATGCCCCTTAAAGCATCATGACTGTATGGAAAAAATAACCGTCGAAGAAGTGCTGAATCAATTTAAGGCGTTACAAAGCCAGACTGGCCGGCTTGCGGGGAAATCATGACAGCCGCGGCCATTGGTTTAGATATCCGGATGATTCGAAATACGGGGATCGGGACGTATATCCGCGGGCTTTTGGAAAGTTGGCAGGAGACAGGCCTTGCTAATCAGTTCCGCCTGGCACTATTTGGAGCTCAGGAAAACCACAAGCCTTTTGCGAGTCTGCCCTTTTTTGCTTTTAACTCGCCGATCTACTCGATCCAGGAGCAGCTGGAGTACCCCTTTCGCCTCCGAGATTGTGCCCTCTGGCACGCACCCCACTACAATGTCCCGCTTCTGAAATCAAAAACGAAACTTGTGGTCACGATTCATGACCTGATTCACTGGATTTTTCGCAAGGATTTTTATACTCCTCTGCAGGCTTTGTATGCCAAGACCTTGCTTCAGCATGCGGTCACAAAATCAGACCATATGATCACGGTTTCCCAGAAAACCCGTGAGGATCTGATCCAGTATTTTGATGCGGATCCGGAGCGTATAACCGTCATCGCGGAAGGGGTCCATAAAAAGTTTCAGGAACTTGAAAATGGCCAACCGGTGCGTGCCGTGCTTGAAAAGTACTTTGTCCCCAAAAACTATTTTCTTTATGTGGGCTCCTTAAAGCCGCATAAAAATGTCCTGGGATTAATTCATCTTTTTCGCAAACTTAAAGCTGAGCATAAGCTTGAGGCGTCGCTTGTGATCATCGGAAGAAAGGATAAACACTACCCCCGGGGCTATGAAGAGCTGACCCATTTAAAAACGGAGAAGGAACTCATTTATCTTCCGTTTGTGGAAGAAGATGAGCTTGTGGCTTTCTATAATGGCGCGCTGGCGCTTGTGCATCCTTCCCTGTATGAGGGGTTTGGCTTAACGCTTCTTGAAGCAATGGCCTGCGGAGCGCCTGTGATTGCGTGCCGTTCGGCGTCTGTTCCCGAGGTGGTCGGGGAGGCGGCCTATTTGGTGGATCCGTGCGTGGAACGGGAAATGTCGGACGCGATGATCCGGCTTGAGAAAGTTCCGGGCATGCGTGAAGAGTTCAAAAGAAAAGGAAAGTTGCGCGCCGCGCATTTCCAGTGGCAGGATGCCGCCAAAAAAACAATAGAGATTTATGAAAAGGTGCTTGCGCAGTCATGAAAATCGCACTGGTTCATGATTGGCTCATTCATATGCGGGGCGGAGAAAAAGTTCTCGAAGCCCTGGCGGAGCTCTATCCGGAAGCCACGATCTATACCTTGTTTTATCACCGCAAACGCTTAAGCCCTTCGCTCAAGCGGATGAAAATCAAGGCCTCTTTTCTTCACTATCTTCCCGGGATTCGTCTCTATTACCGGTGGCTTTTGCCGCTGCTCCCGTGGGCCATCCGGTCGGTGAAGATTGAACAGGGGACGGAACTTGTTATCTCAAGCTCCCACTGTGTGGCCAAAGGAATCGCGGTTCCCGAAGGCGCTTACCACGTTTGCTATTGCCATACACCGATGCGCTACCTTTGGGGATTTGAAGAGGTCTATTTTGATAAGTTTCCTTTTTTTCTGAAGCCCTTGATGCGGATCCTGCTGGAGGGGTTGCGGCGCTCGGATCTGGAATCCAACACCCGGGTCCAGCAATTTGTCAGCAATTCCGAGAATGTCAGGCGAAGGATCAAGAATTTTTATGGACGGGATGCGCATGTGATTTGTCCGCCGGTGGATACCGAGCAATACCAGCCTGCGGGAGAAAAGAAGGAGTATTATCTTGTGGTTTCGCATTTTGTCCCGTATAAAAGGGTGGATCTTGTGATTGGCGCATTTAATTCACTGGGTCGAAGGCTTCTTGTGGTGGGGACCGGGCCTTGTGAAAAAGCCTACCGAAAAATCCGCAAAAGTGAGAAAATTTCGTTTTTGAGAAATGTCTCCAATGCTGAGCTTAAGACGCTTTATGCTCAAGCACGCGCATTCATTTTCGCCGCGGAAGAAGATTTCGGGATTGTGCCTGTTGAGGCCCAGGCCTGCGGGACGCCCGTGATCGCTTACGGGAAAGGCGGCGCCCTGGAGGGAGTCAAGACGGGGCTCTTTTTTAAAGAGCAAACGTCCGAGGCTATATGCAAAGCAGTCGAGGATTTTGAACAAATGAATTTTGATCCAAAGTTGATTCGGGAACGTGTAGCGGAATTCGATAAAAAAGTTTTTAAAGAGAAATTCCAGTCGTATGTCGCGGGATTATTGTCTCGGGAAGAACGTTTTTCCTATGCGTCCCGTTAAAAAGCAGATCCATTTTGTTTTTCTTACCTTTCTTTTTGACTCACTCGCCATTGTTGCGAGTGTCTACGCAGCTTACGCCTTCCGTTTTTTTCTGGGAATTATCCCTCTCCAGGGTGATTTCCCGGAAATAAAGGCATACCTGCGCGCACTGATTGTGATTGTTCCGGTCTACGTGGTTCTTTTCAGGGCGTACGGGCTTTATCAAACGGCCAGGCACATTCGCCGAATCGAAGAAATCTTTCTTGTCATGAAGGCCATTAGTTTCGCAGTTGTCATTTTAATGGCCGCAACATTTTTTTACCGCGGGTTTTCGTATTCCCGTATCTACCTGGTTATCCTGTGGATTTTTTCTATTCTGTTCGTAAGTGTTTCCCGTTATGTCTTGATTCAGCTCGAGTATCGCCGTAAAGTTCAGAAAAAAGAGCTTGCCCGGGTTTTGCTGGTCGGAGCCAACCGTAACACCCGGAGTATTATCCAGTGGGCCCGGAACAACCCCCACTACGGCCGTGAAGTGATCGGAGTGCTGGCGCGGGAAAGTTCTCTGGTGGGTAAACACCTCGAGGGCGTTTCGATTTTGGGAAAAGTCGACCAATGTGAATCGTTTATCCACAGCCTTAAGCCGGATGAAGTGACGGTGCTGGATAATTATTTTCCGCGCAACAGCATTGCGGATCTTGCGGCTACGTGTGAAGACTTGATGATTGATTTTAAAATCGGGGCGGATTTTTACGGGCTTCTTTCCAGAAACGTTGACGTAGAATACATCAGTACGGTGCCGCTTTTGGGCTTTCGCTCACTTCCGCTGGATGATTTTTGGAACCGCCTTGTCAAAAGAATGTTTGACGTGGCGGTGAGTCTAGCCTTACTGGTGTTGACGCTGCCGGTCTGTTTGCTGATCATTTTGGCCATTAAGTTTGATGACCGCGGACCGATTTTTTATAGGCAGCAGCGTGTGGGGCGGGATCAAAAAGTCTTCGGCCTGTTAAAATTCAGAACCATGGCTGTGGATGCCGAGCAGCATACGGGCCCGGTTTGGGCCAAGGCCAATGACCGGCGAAGGACACGAATGGGGAACTTTTTGCGGCGGTGGAACCTGGATGAACTTCCCCAGTTCTGGAATGTTATAAAAGGGGACATGAGCCTGGTGGGCCCGAGGCCCGAACGGCCGCATTTTGTCAGCCAGTTCCGGCAGTCAATCCCGCGTTATATGGCGCGCCACAAAATCAAGTCCGGTGTGACGGGCTGGGCCCAGGTGAATGGGTACCGCGGCAATACGTCGATTCAGGAAAGGATCAAGTACGACCTTTATTATATGGAAAACTGGTCGCTTTTATTTGATATTGAAATTTTGATCATGACTTTGTTTGCCTTTAAAAACGCTTATTAGCAGAGGGGATTATGGATAAAGCACCTGTGTCGGTTGTGATTATTGCGAAGAATGAAGAGAAACGCCTTGAAGACTGCCTGAAAAGTGTTTCGTGGGCAGCCGAAATCGTCGTGCTGGACGATATGAGTACGGATAAAACCGTCGAGATCGCAAAGCGGTATACGGATAAAATCTTTCAGCGGGCAATGGATATCGAAGGCCGGCAAAGAAATTTTGCTTATGATAAAGCAACCCAGCCGTGGGTTTTGAGTTTGGATGCCGACGAACGGGTAACGCCCGAGCTGGCCGCCTCGATCCGCGGCGCGTGCACACAATCGAACGGAACTTTTATCTGCTATTCGATTCCGATTAAAACCTTTATAGGCGATCGTTGGATCCGCGGAGCCGGATACTACCCGGCCCCCAAGACGCGTCTTTTTAGAAAAGGAGAATTCCGCTACGAAGAGGCGAGGGTGCACCCGCGCGCCATTTATAAAGGCGCCTGCGGAAGGCTTGAAGGGGACATCCTCCACTACTCTTGCGCTAACCTGGAGCAGTGGATTGGCAAATTTAACCGCGAGACCACCCTTGAAGCGGAAAAGTGGCTGAAGGACGGGCGGAAGGTGACGCTCTTTTCCTCTTTAAGAAAAACGTGTGACCGTTTCTTAAAAAATTATTTTATAAAAAAAGGCTGGCAGGACGGGTTTACGGGGTATCTGATGTCCGTTTTTCACGGGCTTTATCAGCTGCTCACGTACGCAAAATACCGTGAGATGAAAAGCTTGGCGATAAAGGATAAGCGTTAAGCGAAATGATGCGAAAAATAATTTTTATCGACCGGGACGGCGTCATTAATGTCGACCCGATCGGAGACTACGTAAAAAAGTGGGAAGACTTTAAATTTGAAGAAGGCGCGCTGGCGGCCCTCAAAAAAATGTGTGACCGGGGTTTTGAAATCATTTTAATTTCAAACCAGGCGGGGATCGGCGACGGCGTGTATCCGGAGTCCGCTCTTTGGGATATCCACGAAAAGATGCTCCAGGTTTTTCGTGAGCACAAGATCAAAATCTTTTCAACGCAGTACTGTCTGCACGGAAAGAATGCTGGATGCGCCTGCCGCAAACCTCAAATCGGGCTTTTTAAGGAAGCGGTGAAGGGGATTTCCTATGATCCCGCTAAAACCTTTTTTATCGGGGACAAGGTTTCGGATATGGAGGCGGGCAAGCGATTTGGAATACGCACGATTTTTGTCCGCACCGGGCACGGGACGCACGACGAGCCGAAGCTTAAAGGGGATTTGCGGCCTGATTTTATTGCCAATAACCTAAACGATGCCGCGGAGCTTCTTGCCCCGTGAAAATTTTCATCTATTACGGTTCCGCGGGGCACGGCCACCAAAAAGTAGCAGAAGTGATTGCCCAGGCCTTTGTGACCCGTGGAATCAAGCCGGAAGAAATAAGAAACCAGGACGCGCTGCAAAAAACCTCTCCTTTTTTTCGCTGGTCTTACCCCGCGATTTATTTCTGGGCGGTCCGGGATCTTCCCAAAGTTTGGGGGTGGTTTTACGAGACCTTTGACAAGCCTCAAGTTTACTCGATTGTCAGGCCCTTGAGGCGGCTTTTAAACCAGATAGAAGGGCAAAAAATGCTTGCCGAGGTTCTGAAAGAGCAGCCCGATTTTATTATCTGCACCCATTTTCTTCCGGCCGAAATTTTTGCCGCGGCTAAGAGGCAGGGAAAAATCCGTGCAACTGTCATGACGGTCATTACCGACTTTTTCCCGCACGCCTTTTGGGTGAATGAGGGAACGGATTACTATTGGGGCATGTCGGACGAGACGAAGGATAACCTTAAAAAAAGGGGAGTCCCCGAAGACCGGATTATTGCGGGCGGCATCCCGGCTGACCCGGTCTTTAAACCTTCCGGCCGCAAGCATGAGATTTTAAGCAAGTGGGGGTTTTTGGAGGAACGATTTACTTTGGTGCTCACAAGCGGCAGTTTCGGCTTGGCGCCTCACGGTGAAATTTTAAAGTCCCTTGCGGAATTTTCGGACCGCATTCAGTGCTTTGTGGTTTGCGGGCGGAATCAGGCTTTGCAAAAGCAGCTCGAGGCTGAAGCGTTTGGTTTCCCGGTGAAAGTGTTTGGTTTTATTGATTTCATGCCGGAATTAATGGAAGCCGGCGACCTTTTAATTGCCAAATCCGGCGGGGCCACAACGGTGGAGAGCCTGGTCAAGGAGATCCCAATGGTTGTTTTTCAACCCATTCCGGGGCAGGAGATGCGAAATGCCGCGCTGCTTAAAAATTACGCGGCAAGTTTTTTTATGGAAAAGCCCGAACAAATCAAAATCATTTTGCAGACGATTTTTAAGAATCCAAAAATCATTGAAGATAAAAGGAAAGCAATGCGCTTACTTGCTAAGCCCAATGCAGTGGATGATTTGGTGAGCTTTGTATTAAAAAGCGCGCGAAAGGTTGATTGATATGAAAAAGAATCAAACGGGGAGCACTGAGCCAGCCATGTTTTTAAAATTCCTGAAGGAAGAAGGAATCGAGGAAATTTATTTGCCATCTCAGGATGCTGTGCCTAATAGTCATCCTGAGGCGAAGCCGAAGGATCTCAAGCCGCAGATTTTTCGCTCGCCCGCCAAGATTCGTGGCGGACAAGCTCAGAATGACAATCCACTACCCGTATCTGTGAAAGACCAACTTCTCCAACTTCGCGAGAAGGTTCTTCAATGCACACTTTGCCCGGAGCTTGCCGAAACACGAAAAAGCGTTGTTTTTGGAGCGGGGAACATTAAGGCTCAGCTCGTTTTTGTGGGGGAGGCCCCGGGGCGGGATGAAGATCTCCAGGGGCTTCCGTTTGTCGGAAGGGCAGGGCAGCTCTTGACTAAAATTATTGAATCGATTGGACTTGATCGAAAGCAGGTTTTTATTTGCAATGTCCTGAAGTGCCGCCCTTCCGGGAACCGGCCCCCTCAGCCAGATGAAGTGCTTAATTGTCAGCCTTTCTTATTAAAGCAGCTTGAATTGATTCAGCCGAAAATTATCTGCGCGCTTGGCACGTTTGCGGCGCAAACGCTTTTGAAAACCGGGCAGCCGATATCGCAGCTGCGCGGCAGGTTTACGGATTACCCGGATGCGAACGTTAAAGCCAAGATCATTTGCACGTTTCACCCCGCCTACCTTCTGCGCAATCCGGCTGAGAAGCGCAAGGTTTGGGAAGACATGAAAATGATTAAAAAGGAATTGGAATCCCTCGATGATTGAGTATGGAAACATTTCCACATGTCTTGCGGAAACGTTCGACGCGCGAAAAGTACATGCCGGATTGTGTGCGTCTCACTCGGCTTCGGGCCCATTTTCCATTACCATAGAAAATGAGCCCTCAGACGTTCCGCTAGACAGTGAAAATGTTTCTCAAAACCTAACATTAATAAACCCGTTCTGTTTTTCGGAAGAATGTCTGCGACCCAATCTCCGATGGAATGGGAGATTGGCGGAGCAGTCAAGAGAGCGCCACTCAGACCGGCATTTATTTTATGTGGCGCGAACGGTTCTGGAGGAAAACAGAACGGGTTTGGGAATGCAGGTGTCATGACACTCTCTCCTGTTGCGTTGAACGTGTGTGCAGAGGTCGCTGTGCCGCTTCCGATATCGGGGCTTTTTTCTTATATCATTCCTCCTGAGTTTGAAGAGAAAGCTAAAATTGGCGTTCGAGTGCGTATCCCCTTTAAAAACAGGGAGATGATTGGATACCTTGTCAGTAAGAAAGAAGCGGGTGAATCCCTGAGGTTAAAGACGCTGCTTGCTGTTTTGGATGAGCAGCCCGTGATTTCACCTTCGATCCTGGAACTTACCCGCTGGATCAGCGGGTATTACGGCTGCTCGTGGGGTGAAGCCATTGAAAATGCGCTTCCGCGGTGGGTGAAATACGGAAAGCAAGCCGAGCGGGCGCTGGGCAAGGAAAAAAAGGAAGACTCGCTTGTAGCTGGTAAAGAGGATCTGATTTTATCTGAAGATCAAGCCCGTGCGATGGAAGTGATTGATAAGGAACGGGCGTCGCTTGAGGCCAAACCCATTCTGCTATTTGGCGTGACGGGAAGCGGTAAAAGCGAAATATATATTCGAACCATCCGGGACGTGCTGAAAAACAATAAATCCGCGATCTGCCTTGTTCCCGAGATCGCGCTGACGGAGCAGCTGCGCAGGTTTTTTCTTCATCATTTTGGAAGCCAACTTGAAATCCTGCACAGTAAATTAAGCGATAGTGACCGCTTCCTGGCCTGGAAACGCCTTGAGCGAGGGGATAAGCGGGTGGTTCTGGGGCCGCGTTCTGCCGTCTTTGCTCCGGTCCCGAATCTGGGTCTCATTTTAATCGATGAAGAACACGAAGGGTCGTACAAGCAGGAGACCGTTCCCCGGTATCACGCGCGGGATGTGGCGGTATGGCGGGCCCAAAATGAAAAAGCCCTTTTAGTGATGGGCTCCGCAACGCCTTCGCTTGAGGTGATGCACCAGACGGATGCGGGTAAGATCATCCGCGTGGATTTAATGACACGGATTGATGACAAAGCCATGCCGGAAGTCACACTTATTGACTTGAAAGGAGTTTCCGGAAATAAAAGAGCGGTGATTTTGACCTCGCAGCTCGCGAAGGAAATCGAAAAGAACCTGGTGCGCAAAGAAGGGACGATGCTGCTTTTAAACCGCCGGGGGTTTGCAACGCACATTCACTGCCCCAAGTGCGGAAGCGTCGAGACTTGTATCTCCTGCCAGGTGTCGCTTACGTTTCACCAGGAAGATGAAATGCTCTTATGCCATTACTGCAATTTTCAAAAACCTATTCCGGAAGCCTGTTCCAGCTGTGGGACTGATCTCCTCCGGTTTGCCGGGTTTGGAACGGAAAAAGTTGAGAGTGAGGTCGCAAGCCGCTGGCCTCAGGCACGCATTGCACGGCTTGACGCCGATAGTGTCCGGAAACGCGGCTCCCACGAGGAAATTTTAAAAGCATTTCGCGAGCGGCAAATCGATATTCTGATCGGGACCCAGATGATTGCTAAGGGGTTTGACTTCCCGCATGTGACGCTGGTGGGCGTGATTCTGGCTGATGTAGGGCTTGTGCTGCCTGATTTTCGTTCGTCCGAAAGAACGTTCCAGTTATTGACCCAGGTTGCGGGCCGTGCCGGAAGGGGAGACCAACCCGGCCGTGTCCTGATTCAAACTTTTTCGCCGGATCACCCGAGCGTCCGGTTCGCGAAGCGGCATGATTACCTTAGTTTTTATCGCGACGAAATGCCTTCCCGGTGCGAGTACCGCTATCCGCCTTATCAGCAGCTGGTCAATTTTATTGTCCGCGCTCGTGAAGAAAACAAGGCGTACTTATTTGCCCGGTCTTTAAGGGATTTATTGAACGAAACCTTAAAAGGGGGACTGTCCCCCTTATTAGCGCCTGTTCCCGCCGGGGACGTCGAAATCATTGGTCCGGCCCCGCTTCCTTTTTACAAACTGCGCGGCCATTACCGCTGGCATGTCATGATCAAAGGGCCGTTTCAATCCTATAATTTGTCGCAGCTTTGGGCCGCGGTGAGTAAACTTAAAAGACCGTCAGGCGCTCAGATGGCCATTGACGTGGATCCTTTGAATATCCTTTAAGTGCGCGTGCGTAAACCGGGCGCCGCGTGCGCCATGAAAGCTCAGCCATTCAAAACATTTCAACGTGTTCCGCGCGGTACCCGGTACTGTTTTACCCGCGGTCGCTTACTACAGTTTAACGTCTCCCGCCGGACGGCGTGCGGTAAACGAAAAAAGTTCACGAAAGTATGCCGCCTACATTCCTTTTTGGGCGTAAAAAGGATAAGCGGTATATTCGCATTGAGTAAGAGAGTAATAACGGTATTGAGTTTAAACAGGAGAAACGAATGATGGCAGTAAATAGAAAACAGTTACATGAAAGACTCTGGGCGGCGGCGGAACAACTACGGGCGAATTCCGGTCTTAAACTCAATGAAATCTCCGAACCTATCCTTGGGCTTATTTTTCTCAAATTTGCGGATGTTAGATTCAAGCGAGCTCAAACCAGTATGGTTGCAGAGCGACAAGCGACCTATTCCACTCGCCAGCGGTCAGTCACCCCAGATCACTACAAATCAAAAGGGGTTCTGTATCTTCCTGAGATTGCCGGCTACTCGTATTTAATGAATCTTGCTGAAGGTAAGAATATTGGCAAGACGGTCAACGAGGCGATGAAAGCCATTGAAGCTGAAAATAGCGATCTTGCCGGTGTCTTGCCGCAGGACTACACCTCGCTCCATAAAAAAGCGGATGAAAACAACAAAATCCTGATCACCCTTCTCAAGAACTTCAATCAAATCCCCGACGATATTGAGGGCGACGCCTTTGGTGAAATTTACGAATATTTTCTTGGGGAGTTTGCGCGTACAGAAGGCGCGAAAGGGGGCGAGTTTTTTACCCCGCAATCCATTGTAAAACTGCTCGTCGAGATTATTGAACCTTATCACGGTCGTATTCTTGATCCGGCCTGCGGAAGCGGCGGTATGTTTGTGCAGTCAGCCAATTTTGTGAAGTCTCATTCCAATAAGAAAACACAGGTGATGAACGAAGTCGCGCTTTATGGTCAAGAAAAAGGCACAAGTAATATTCGAACAGCCAAAATGAACCTTGCCATTCACGGCTTGTCCGGCAAAATTGCGGAAGTGAATTCATTTTATGAAGATGCCTTTAATAGTGTTGGTACATTTGATTTTGTGCTCGCCAATCCCCCGTTTAATGTCAAAGGCAAAGACAAAAACAAGCAGATCGTGATTGATCCGGCCCGTATCAAGGGAGACCCGCGCTACAACCTGGGTTTGCCCCTGACCGGAAAAAATGAGATCAGCAACGCCAATTATCTCTGGATGCAAATGTTCGCCAGCGCCTTAAACCCGAAAGGGCGGGCAGGTTTCGTCATGGCTAATTCTGCCAGTGACGCGGGTAATAAAGAAAAGGAAATCCGCAAAAAGATGATCGATGCCGGAATGGTAGACGTGATTGTGTCGGTAGGCACGAATATGTTTATGAATGCGACTCTATCTTGCACCCTCTGGTTTTTTGATAAGCGAAAAAGCGGCACCGAAAGGAAAAATAAAATCCTTTTCATTAACGCCCAAGATATTTTCACACCCATTGACCGTGCACACAGCACTTGGACTGATGAGCAGATCCAAGAAATCGCCTCGATCGTCCGTCGGTACCGTAAAGAGGAAGGCGAGAGGAAATATGCAGACATCAAGGGCCGGTGCAAAATAGCAACGCTGGAGGAAGTGCACGCCAATGACTACTCACTCAATCCAGGGCGCTATGTGGAGATCGTCGAAAAAGAAATGAGCAATGTGGATTTTGAAGCGCGCATAAATGAGCTTATGAGTGAGTTCACAAATCTCACTACCGAAGCTCATAAACTTGAAAATAAAATTACCGAAGATTGGAGAAAAATCCTATGAAGAAATCACAGTCACTGATCCTTTTTCATCAAAACACCGTCCGGCGGCACTGGGATGATAATAAGGAACTTTGGTATTTTTCAATTGTTGACGTGGTGTCTATATTATCGGGGAGTGCCGATGGAAGAAATTATTGGAAAGTGCTTAAACACCGCCTCAAAGAGGAGGGGAGTGAGGTGGTTACAAAATGTAACCAACTGAAAATGCGGGCCGCCGACGGTAAATTTTACCTGACGGACGCCGCTGACACGGAAACGCTTCTACGCCTTATCCAGTCTATTCCCTCACCCAAGGCAGAGCCCTTCAAGCTGTGGCTGGCCAAAGTCGGCTATGAGCGTATTGAAGAGACCGAAGACCCTGAGCTTGCAATGGAGCGGGCCATGCAGACCTATCTCAAAAAGGGGTATTCCAAAGAATGGATCAACCAGCGGCTTAAAAGCATCGAAGTCCGTAAAGAACTCACAGATGAGTGGCAGGAGCGCGGCATGAAAGAAGGCGTCGAATACGCGATATTGACTGACGAGATCACAAAGGCCTGGGCCGGAAGAAGTGTGAAAGACTACAAAAAACTCAAAAATCTAAAGAAGCAAAACCTACGCGACAATATGACTAACCTTGAGCTTGTGCTCAATATGCTCGCCGAAGCATCAACCGCTGAAATCTCAAAAAAGAAAAAACCGGAAGGTCTGCCCGCTAATCAGCAAATCGCCCGCGAAGGCGGCCACGTGGCCGGCAAAGCCCGCGCTGAGATCGAAAAACAGACCGGGGAAAGTGTGATTACGGGTATGCGCCCCCATGAACTCCCAGAAAAAAGAGTCGGACAAGTATCTCGAAATAAGAAGAAGACGTTGTAAGCAAAAATGAAAAAAGTTTCGATTAAAAATCATTGTGAAATAACATCCAGCAAAAGAATATTCTCAGATGAGTATTTATTATCACCGGGCGTTCCATTTTATCGTGGAAAGGAGATAAGCGAGAAACAGAAAAGCTCCTCACAGGTAAGCGAGCAAATATATATTTCTAGAGAGAAATTTGAAGAAATAAAATCAAGATTCGGTGCGCCTCAAAAAGGCGATCTGCTATTGACCTCTGTAGGAACAATCGGTAATCCATATTTGGTAAAAAAAGATGAAGAATTTTACTTTAAAGATGGTAATTTAACGTGGTTTAGAAATTTTGATGGAATTAATAGCCAATGGTTATATTACTGGCTCCTTTCAGCACAAGGTAAGTCAGAGCTAAGCAAGTGTACGATTGGTTCATCACAAAAAGCTTATACGATAAATTTGCTTTACGGTTTACAAATAGAGTTGCCAAATTTTACCACCCAAACCCGCATTGCTTCTGTCCTGTCTGCCTACGACGACCTAATCGAAAACAACGAAAAGCGCATCAAGGCGCTCGAGGAAATGGCCCAGCTTCTCTATACCGAGTGGTTCGTAAAATTCAAATTTCCAGAACACCAAAAAGTCAAAATGATCGACAGCAAAACTGAATATGGTCTTATCCCCGAGGGGTGGGAAGTGAAAAAGCTCAAAGAAATTGTCCAGGTCATTACAGGCAAAACACCCTCTACAAGCAAGCCGGAAAATTTTGGTGGCGAAGTCTTATTTATCAAAACGCCAGATATGCACGGAAATATATTTATTTTAGATACTACACAAACACTCTCAGACATTGGTGCAGAATCACAATCATTGAAACTATTGCCTGAGAAAACGGTTTTTGTAAGTTGCATTGGAACGCTTGGTGTTGTAGGTATTACATCGAAGCCGTCTCAAACTAATCAACAAATCAATGCTTTGGTAACTAATGATAGGCAGGATTACTGCTTGTTTTATTTCTTTGCAAAAACCTTAAAACAAAAACTTATTGGTTTAGGGTCAAACGGCGCAACTATGGGGAACGTGAGCAAAGATAAACTTGAGAATATTAATATTCTTTATCCAAGCGGAAATGTAAGGAAGGTATTTTTTGAGTCTACTTCAAAACTATTTAATGAAATTCTTACACTTCAAAAACAGAATAAAAATCTGACAAAAACCCGCAACCTTTTAATTCCGCAACTGGTCACCGGAAACCGAGAGCTTAAGATAAGTTTATGAAGATATTATTGGCGGGCCCTGGAACTGGCAAAACAACAAATATCGAAAAGATTGTTATTGATCATGGAGATGGGTCTAAATTTCTGGTTCTGTCATTCACAAATGCCACAGTTAAAGATCTTCAAATTAGTCTTAAAGAGCATGGTGTCACGGAAAATAACTGCATGACACTCCACAAATTTGCACTTAAATATAATCATGACAAAAGCCGCCATATATTGATTGGGAATGAAATTGATGAGCTAAGGACAATATCAAAAGGTACGGATATTGAGTTTGATAAATTGTGTGATTTTTTGTCTTGCACTACCTTCGATCAAATGATCGCCAGGTTTGTTGACTATGCAAAGGCTAATCCGCTATATCTGCAAGAGAAGCTCGAAGATTATGATTCTCTCATAGTAGATGAATATCAGGATTTTAACCCTAATGAGCAAGCATTGATTGATATCCTTATTGAAAACATGCAAGCTTCGTATGTATTAGGCGATGACGATCAATGCATTTACGACTTTAAAGATGCGTCAAGCGACAAAATAATCTCATTTTACGAAGACTCCAGAAATGAAAAAATCGCGCATGAACACATCTGTCACAGATGTCCCGATCAAGTGGTAGAGCATGCTACCCACTTAATTACGAAAAATAAAAAAAGAGTTGCGAAAGACTGGAAAAAATCAGGGAAATCAGGCCGTATTAGTTATTCTCAGCACCGTTCATTTGAGGATGTTGCGGAAGCGATCCATAACGAGCTTCTCAAAATCAAAGGTGAAAGCGTACTTATTCTTACTCCTGTTGAATTTGCGGTAAAACCACTGGTCGAAACCTTGGGAAGTGAGAGCATTCAGTTCCGAAATTATTTTGTAGAGAAAATACCATTCGAGATTATAGCAAAGGCATGGGAGGTAAAATCAATATTTGGAAAATACAAGTATTTGAATCTAGTTTTGTTGGGTTATTTGAGACTTTTGAACCGAAGAAAGTTCTATGATTTACTAAAGAAGCATTTTGACGAAGGTTCGGATTATGAAGCGCTGTTTAGCTTGCTTTCCAGTAGGCTGCCGGATATTTTAAAGAATAATGAGAAGGATTTACAAGAGTTCTTATCGGAGGATTCATTTAAGGATATTTTGGTGCTATACGAAAAAGCAGAAGGTAGCACGAATGAAGAAAAGCTTGAAAAGCTTTTTAGAGTGGCTGAGGAATCAGATGATGAAAATATCAAAATAATGTCCATTCATAAATCAAAGGGTTTAGGCGCTGATCATGTTTTTATGGTTGGTTTAAATGAAGGAATTATCCCCAACAAAAAACGCGGCAACGATACGATTGAGTCGCAAAGAAGGTTGTTCTATGTAGGCATTACGAGAGCCCAAAAGAGCCTCCATTTATTTAGCAATATTTACATTCAAGGAAAGGATGTAAATACAATAAACAAAAATGATTATAAGTATGATTACCAGTCAAGGATGTGGCGTGGTAAAGCATCTGCTTTCATAAGTGAATTGAAATTAACATGAACCCATTTAACGAAAATAATCTAGTTGAACAAACGGTTATCAAGATCATTAAAGAAGTTTGGGCGGATGACGCCTGCCATATCGACGCGTACAAGGACGTGGATGATTTGAAATTGGGGCGGGCGCATCGCGGGGAAGTAGTCCTGAAGAAGTTTTTATTGGCAGCTCTCAAGAAACTGAATCAAGATCTGCCCGCCGAATCTATAACGCAGGCAATGGAGATGCTCACCCGCGACCGATCAAACTTAAGTCTTGTTAAGGCAAATCAAGAAATCTACAAGCTTTTGCGGGATGGCGTGAATGTGAATGTACCTCGAGAAAATGCCGAGGCGGAAACCGAGAGGGTTAGATTCCTTGATTTTGATAAGCCTGCCAATAATCATTTCCTTGCCGTCTCTCAGCTTTGGGTGGTGGGTGAGATGTACACACGTCGACCTGATGTGGTGCTTTTTGTAAATGGCATTCCGCTTGTTTTACTTGAGCTCAAGGCATCGCACAAAAGCCTGGTAGATGCGCACCGCGACAATATCCGCGATTACAAAGACACTATCCCCAAACTGTTTTGGTACAACATGGGGATTGTTATCTCTAACGGTATTGAAAATAAATTCGGTTCGTTGACTGCACCATTCGAATTTTTTAATGAATGGAAAAAAGTTGTGAGTGAAGAAGATGCAGCTAAAGCCGACTTGACTACCATGATTCGCGGCGTATGTGACAAAACGCGTATGCTCGATATTTTTGAAAACTTTGTGCTTTTTGATGAGTCTAAGGGCGAAGTTAAAAAGATCCTTCCCCGGTATTTTCAATACTTTGGCGTTAATCGTGCCTTCGAAAATGTGATCAAGCGCAAAGATTTGCACGGAAAGCTGGGCGTGTTCTGGCATACGCAAGGCTCGGGCAAGTCGTATTCAATGGTGTGGCTCTCACAGAAAACCCTGCGTAAACTTACTGGCAATTTTACCTTTGTAATTGTAACGGACCGCACTCAACTTGACGGACAGGCATACAAAAACTTTGCAACTGTCGGCGCAGTATATGAGAAAGAAGTGCGTGCTGAAAGTATCGCTCACTTAAAAGAGCTGCTCGATCAAGATCACCGCCAGATATTTACGACGATTCAAAAATTTCAAGATATTTCCAGCGCTATCTCAAAGCGTGAGAGCATTATCGTGATGACTGATGAAGCCCATCGCACCCAATACGACCGTATGGCGCTGAACATGCGCAAAGCCCTACCCAATGCGTCGTTCATTGGGTTTACCGGCACACCCCTTATGGCCGACGGCGAAGCGGAGACGGTAAGAACCTTTGGCGATTATGTTTCTGTTTATAACTTTGGTCAGTCGGTTGCCGATGGTGCCACAGTGCCGCTTTATTATGAAAATCGTGTACCTCGGCTCAAAAACGTGAATGAGAATCTGGAGGAGCAGTTAGGGCAACTGATGGACCGGTACGATCTGGATGAAGACGAGGAAGAGAAACTGGAGAGAGAATATTCTAATTTTTATGAAATTGTTACGCGCGAGGATCGTTTGGATACAATTGCGCGCGATATTGTCGAGCATTATGTGGGGCGCGGTTATAACGGTAAGGCGATGGTGGTTTGTATTGATAAAAAAACGACTTTTCGGATGTGTGACAAGGTGAAAAAAGAATGGACGCGTTATATCGCAAAGCTTCGGATGGATCTTTCACGCGCAAAAGATGAGCGCGAACATGAAAAAATATTAGCGAAATTGGAACGACATGAAAATGTTGATATGGCGGTCATGGTGAGCTTGGGCGGCAACCAAAATGAGATCGCTGATATGGAAGAGTTTGAAATTGATATAAAACCGATTCGCGAACGGATAATCAAAGAAGATCTGGAAGAAGAGTTTAAAAAAGCAGATAGTGATTTGCGTATTATTTTTGTGTGCGCGATGTGGATGACAGGTTTTGACGTGCCTAATCTTTCCACGCTTTATCTCGATAAGCCCCTCAAAAACCATACCCTGATGCAAACAATTGCCCGAGCTAACCGTGTGGCGGATGAGGGTAAGAAGAATGGTTTGATTGTGGATTATATTGGCGTATTCAAGAACATCGAACGCGCCTTGGCTTTGTATGCCGCCAGCGGCATCGATGAGGACGAAATTATCCGAAGCAAGGATGAATTGATCAGCGATTTGAAGAATACGCTGCGGACGGTCAAAGAGTTTCTGAATAGCCAGCAGATCACGCTTGCGCCTTTACTTGAAGCTCCCAGTGATCAGAAATTGTTACTTTTAGAAAAATACGCCAACATAATTGTTGCCGAGCAGGAAAAGAAGAAGAAATTTTTGAATCTCTCGAGTGATTTGCAAAACGCCTATCGTTCTGTATTGCCTGACCCAATCGCGGAAGATTATTATCAGGAAGTGACCGCTGTTCGGGTGCTGGCCTCTCGTATTCGTGATGTGGGCTCAAGAAGCGTGGATGTTTCTCAGGTTAAAAAGGATTTGGAAGACTTGCTGGATAAGTCGATCCAGGCCGGGGAGTACGTGATATCCGCGCACAAAAAAATCAAAGATTTGAGTATGCTTGATGCCGATGCTTTGCAGGCATTTTTTGCGGGACTGGAAAATAAGAATTTGCAGGTGGAGGCGATGTCCGCCGAGCTTGAAGAGAAGATAAAAGAGATGGTGAGACGCAATAAGAAACGCGCCAGGTTTATGGAGCGCCTAGTTTCGCTCTTGCAGGAATATAACAGCGGCGCGCATGATGTCGATCAGCTTTTTGAGAGTCTCGTGGCATTGGCAAAGGACCTGAACGAAGAGGAGCGGCGTGCGGCAAAAGAAAATATGAGTGAAGAAGAATTGGCCATTTTTGATTTGCTCATCAAAGAAAATCTCAACCCGGTCGAAGTTGCTAAAATCAAAGGTGCGGCGCATGAACTTCTTTTAAATCTTAAACCGCTTCTTGTGCCCCATTGGAGAGATTTTGAGACAAACCGCTCAGGCGTGAAGGTTACAATATCCGATTTTTTGCTTGAAACGCTGCCTGAGCCAACCTACACAGAAAAAGACTGCGAACTTAAAGGCGTTGAAGTCTATAACTTTGTCTACGAACATTACCAAGACGCCAACAGCTTAGTTTGTGCTTAAACAAAACGTGCTAGGCACCCAATGCCATGAAATGGGATGTGCATCCTTAAATAGCGTGGCGCTAGGCACTATAAACGGATTATGGTAAAATTTTGTTGCGAGGTGATTAGAAATGGCAATGCTTAAAGTTCGTATCTACCCCGATCCTATTTTAAAGAAAAAGGCCGAGCCGCTTGACACGTTTGGCCCCACCGAGCAGAAGCTTTTTGATGATATGATCGAAACAATGTATGTGGAGGATGGCGTGGGGATTGCCGCGCCTCAAATCGGCGTTTCCAAGCGTATTTTTATTGCCTGCCCCACCATGAAAAGGGGTGAGGAGTTTGTCGTGGTGAACCCGGAAATCCTTGAGGTCAAGGGGCGGGAAGTGGGAGCGGAAGGCTGCCTGAGTCTGCCCGGGGTTTCAGGAGACATTCCCCGGGCTAAAAAAGTCAGGTTCCGGTTTCATGACCGCGCCGGGGAAGTTCAGGAAATGGAAGTGAAGGATTTATTTGCCCGGATCATTCAGCACGAACTGGATCACCTGGACGGCATTTTATTGATTGACCGGGTGGATTTTAACCAACGCCAGCAGATTTTAGCCCAGTACCAAACCCTTTAGCCTATTGGTTTTCATGACCCTTGTTTTCTTTGGCTCTTCTGAATTTTCCCTGGCTGCGTTAAAAGCCTGCCTTGAATCCCGCCAGCAGGTGGCGCTTGTGATTACGACTCCGGATCAAAAAAAAGGCCGCGGACTCAAACTTGCCCCAACGGTGGTCCGCGAGTTTTGTATCGAAAAAGGCATCAGGGTAGAAGCCCCGGAGAGTTTAAAAGACGCCGCGCTCATTGAACGGGTCAAAAGCCTTCAGCCTGATCTTTTTGTCGTATCCTCCTACGGGAAACTGATTCCTTCTACCTGGCTCAACATTCCGTCGCGGCTCGCGCTTAACGTGCATCCTTCACTCCTTCCCAAATATCGCGGGGCCGCACCCATTAACTGGCCGATTCTTAACGGGGATACCCAAACGGGCGTCTCCATTGCTGATGTCACGAGCAAACTGGATAGCGGCGACATTTTTTATCAGGAAGTTGTCCCGCTTGATTCCAGTATGGACGCTGAAGTTCTCGAGCGCCTTTTGGCAGGAAATTCCGGCAAAGCCCTTAAAACAGTTTTTGAGAAAATCGATAACGGAACTTTGAGCCGGACTCCGCAGGAGGAGTCCCTTTCGTGCTACGCCAGAAAATTAGCCAAAGAAGACGGCCGGCTTTCTTTCAAGGATCCGGCAGCGAAACTCGACCGGCTCATTCGCGGGCTCAAGCCCTGGCCGGGGACTTATCTTGAGTTTGGCGGAAATCATTTGATTATTCTTCAAGCTGAAGCAGATCCTCGAAATCCATCCGCAGAACCCGGAACGCTCCTTGAAATTCACCCTCAAGGGGAGGTCTCGGTAGCAACGGGCGAAGGTAGTTTAAAGATCAAACGCGTTCGTCCTGCGGGCAAAAAGGAAATGTCTGCGGCGGATTTTGCTCACGGCCGGCGTCTTAAGCCGGGATCCTTTTTTCAGTGAAAGTCCTCCACCTTACCGCCCATTTGAATACCGGCGGAATCACAACTTATATCCTGGGTCTCGTCAAGCCTCTTCACGAATACAAAATGGATATCTATGTTCTTTCGGGCGGCGGAGCCTTAACTTCCGCGTTCCAAGAGGCGGGAGCTCAAACTTTTAATTTTAATGTCGGAATGAAAAGTGAACTTCATCCGGCGCTTTACGCGGCACTTCCTGAAATTATTAAACTTATTCGTGAGAAGCAAATTAACTTAATCCACGCCCACACGCGCGTGACGCAAGTCTTGGCCTTCTGGATCCAAAGATTCGTCCGGATTCCTGTCGTGACGACCTGTCACGGGTTTTATCAGAAAAGGCTGGGACGAAGGCTGCTTCCGGCCTGGGGTGACCGCGTCATTGCGATTAGTGATGACGTGCGTGATTATTTAATTTCGGATTTTAACCTTAAGAAGGAAAAGGTGTGTCTGATTTATAACGGAATCGATATTGAGACTTTGGACCAAGCCTACCAAAAGGAGGACCCGAGCAAAGCTAAAGCGGCATACGGATTCAAACCGCAGGATGTTGTGATCGGGGTGATTGCAAGGCTTGTGAAGGTCAAGGGACAGGAAAATCTCATTCGTGCCGTCAATATCCTGCGCAAAGAGTTTCCCGCGGTGCGCCTGCTTTTAGTGGGAGATGGCGAAGACAAGTCCCGGTTGGAAAAAATGGTGCAGGACTTATATCTTGGAGACCGGGTGCTTTTTACCGGAGGAGTTCACAGAATCGCAAAGCCTCTTGCGGCCATTGATATTTTTGCCTTGCCGGCCTTATGGCGCGAAGCCTTTGGGCTCAGCATCCTTGAAGCAATGGCCTGCCAAAAGCCTGTGGTTGTGACTAAAACCTGGGCGTTAAGACGGCATCTTGAAGAGGCGAGAGCCGGTATTTTGGTGGACCCCCTCCAAAGCGGTGATCTCGTGAATGGTTTGGCGCGCCTTTTGAAAGACCCGCACCTATGCCAAACAATGGGAAAACAGGGTAGGGAGCTTGTGCGCAAGCGCTTTTCACTCAACCAGATGGCTAAAGAAATAGCCGATCTTTACTCGAGCATATTTTTTTAGTGCCAATCGCCTGAAGATTCATTATAATACGCACTCTTTTTTCAAGATCGAGCAGTCAACCCAAGGAGGAAGACGTGTCTGTCAAAGTTGCGATTAATGGATTTGGAAGAATCGGCAGGCTGGTATTTGC
>Ga0247727_10003341_pt1 | contig 35542 bp, 46 predicted proteins | sample WisWelCaveWW1625_FD_202498 | JGI IMG/M metagenome (GOLD analysis project Ga0247727, IMG submission 202498) | Biofilm microbial communities from Wishing Well Cave, Virginia, United States - WW16-25 | ecosystem: Environmental > Aquatic > Deep subsurface > Groundwater > Cave microbial mat | place...
GCGAATTTTTCGAGTTGCACGGAGATCGGGCTTATGGCGACGATCCGGCCATCGTTGCTGGGTTTGCGGTTTTAGACGGACGGCAGGTCACCATCGTTGGCCATCAGAAAGGCCGCACCACAAAAGAGAAGCTGCACCGGAATTTCGGCATGCCCCATCCGGAGGGTTACCGCAAGGCGCTGCGCATCATGAAATTAGCGGCGAAGTTTCATCGGCCGATTATTTCGCTGGTGGATACCCCGGGCGCGTTTCCGGGAATCGGGGCGGAGGAGCGCGGCCAGGCCGAAGCCATCGCCCGCAATCTGTTCGAGATGTCGCATTTGCCGGTGCCGATTATCATCGTCATCATCGGTGAAGGGGCGTCCGGCGGCGCACTGGGCATCGGCGTCGGCGATCGGGTGTTGATGATGGAAAATACCTGGTACTCGGTGATTTCCCCTGAGGGCTGCGCCGCGATTTTGTGGCGCGACAGCACCAAAGCCGAGCAGGCCGCCGAGGCGATGAAACTCACCGCCAACGATCTCCTGGATTTGGGGGTAGTGGACAAATCCGTTCAGGAGCCGGTTGGCGGCGCGCATCAGGATTACGACGAAGCTGCGAAAATTCTCAAAGCAGATATTCTGGCGGAACTTGATGAATTGATGAAGGTCCCACCGGAAAAGCTCATTGAGGCGCGCGTCGAGAAGTATGCCAAAATGGGTTTTTATAACGAATAAACCGCGAATAGACGCTAAATAAATGCGAATGAAATTCGCGTCGATTCGAGTTCATCGGCGATGACCAAATTGGAGAAGGTAACCATGCTCGATCAGGAATTGCTCGATATTTTGGCCTGCCCGCAGTGCAAGGGCGATCTGGAGTACGACCGCGAAAATCAGAAGCTGATTTGTCACAAATGCCGGCTGAAGTACGATATCAAAGACGATATTCCCATCATGCTCATTGATGAGGCGGAGAAGTTTTGAGATATGCGCCACCGAAGGGTATATCATGTAAAACGAGGCTCCTTAATTTTAACTCATAACTAACGGATTTAAAAACAACTTGACTATTTAGCTTTTTTGTTGTAGATTTCGACACATTTTTTTCGATTTGAGCATAAATAAGGGTGAATTTATAGGAGATGGGCATGACATGACTTTCCAGATTGGCACTTTCACCGTCTCCCTTTTATCGACTTTAATGCGAGTCAAAACTATCACACAGCCCTCCACAACAAATTACAAAGGGCTTTTTTAATGCCTTACCGCGTTCAATTAGAAAAATTTGAAGGCCCGCTGGATCTGCTGCTGTTTTTAATCAAAAAAAACGAGGTCGAGATTTACGATATTCCCATCGCAGAGATCACCCAGCAGTACTTAGCCTACCTCGAAATCCTCGAATTTCTCGATCTCGAAAACGCCGGCGAGTTCATTTTGATGGCGGCCACCCTCATTCGCATCAAAGTCAAGATGCTGCTGCCCCGGCCCGAAACGGAAGAAGATGACGCCGATGACCCGCGTCAGGAATTGGTGCAGCGGCTGCTGGAATACCAGAGCTTCAAAGAAGTTGCCAGCCACCTCGACGATTTGGAGGATAGCCAGAGCCATTTTTATCCGCGACAAAACTACGCGTTTGAAATGGAACAAGCTCCGGAAGAAGAGGAACCCGGCCGCGAAGTGAGCATGTTCGATTTGATGGCGGCGTTTGTGGAAATTTTAAAGCGCGCGCCGACGATTGCCCAGCACACGGTCGAGCGCATCCCGGTGACTATCGAGGAACAATCGGCCTTCATTCTTGACTACCTCGATAAACGCGAAATGGTGTTGTTCACCGAATTAATGACGCAAATTAAAGAACGCATCGTTTTAATCGTCACTTTTGTCGCGATACTCGATCTGGTGAAAAACCGGCGGCTGCTGCTCAGTCAAAACCAGCCGTTTTCGGAGATCTGGCTCAAGAAAATATGATGGATAACGGAAAACAAAAACAAATCGTCGAAGCGCTGATTCTCGCCAGCGACGTTCCTCTTCCCGATACTAAAATCGCCGGCTTTGTCGAGCAGATGACCCCAAAACAGATCAAGGAAACAGTTGATGAGTTGAATTCCGAATATGCTGCCGGCAACCGCGCATTTTTCATCACCAAAGTTGCGGGTGGATATCAACTCAACACGCACAAAGATCTGGCGCCATGGATTAAGAAATTATTTAAGGGACGCTCCAAACCCAAGCTCAGCCAGGCGGGGTTGGAATCCTTGGCCATCGTTGCATTCCGCCAGCCCATCAGTCGCACCGAGATCGACGCCATTCGCGGTGTGCATTCCGGCGGCGTGCTCAAGCACCTGTTGGAGCGCAACTTAGTCGCGATCTCCGGCAGATCTGAAGAAGTTGGCAGGCCGCTGCTCTATGGCACCACACCAGAATTTTTGCGTTACTTTGGCATTAATGATATTTCCGAGCTTCCCAAGCCAAAGGAGATCGAAGAAATTATGGGCAAGTTAAACGGCAGCCAGGAAATCTCCGCGGAGATCATTGAAGCGTTGGCCGAAGTTGAAACTACGGGCGAGGACGAAAACGGCACTTATGACTCGGCTGAATAAATACATGGCCGAATGCGGCATCGGCGCCCGGCGCAAATGCGATGAAATCATTGCGCAAGGGCGCGTTGCCGTCAATGGCAAGATTCAAAAAGCGCTCGGTTTAAAAATTGATGAATCCGTCGACAGCGTGCACTTTGATGGGCGGCTGGTGCGGCCCGTACAGCGCTACGAATATATCATCATGAATAAACCGAAAGGAATAATCACCAGCGCGGCGGATGAGAAATCCCGCAAGACAGTAATGGATTTGGTGCGTTTCCCGGTTAGATTGTTTCCGGTTGGACGGCTGGATGTTGATAGCACCGGGTTGCTGCTGTTGACCAACGATGGTGAGCTGGCGCACCGGCTTACTCACCCCAAGTTTCATGTGCAAAAAGTTTATGATATAAGTTTGAATTCGGATTTGAGCCGTTATCACAAACACCAGTTAGAAGCCGGCGTGCAACTCGAGGAAGGGAAAACCGCGCCGTGCAAAATCGAATATGCCGATTTCGATGACCGGCGGCGGGTGCGGGTCACGTTGTATCAGGGTTGGAATCGCCAGGTGCGGCGAATGTTCGAAAAAGTGGGTTATGAGGTCCGAGGGTTGAGGCGAAGCGGTTTCGCTTCTCTCAATTTGCGCGGCTTGAAAATCGGCGCGTGGCGCAGATTGCTGCCCCAGGAGGTGGCACGTTTGAAAAGCCTCTCGGGCGCAGGCAGTGGAAATAAGAAAACTGTTCCAACGTCGAATGCGAGCGCATGAAAGTTTAAATTTTTCGAAAGTTCAGTTGAAATCGAAGGTTAACCTTCTTATATTTAGGTCTTGAAACGAAACATCGTGATTGCGATTGACGGGCCGGCGGGTTCGGGAAAAAGTACCACCGCCCGATTGTTGGCGAAAAAGTTGGGAATTTCATACATCGATTCGGGCGCATTGTATCGAGCGATTACTTTGCAATGCATCAATGAAAGAGTGGATATCAAAAATCCGGAAGAAGTGGCCAGATTGTTAAATCAAATTGATGTGAAGTTGGAAGCAGGCGAAAGCGGGAATGTCGTGTTTTTGAACGGAAGGGATGTGACCGCAGAGATTCGCTCACCGCAGGTGACGTCGCAGGTATCGGCCGTATCGGCGCTGCCAGCGGTGCGGGAAAAGGTCACGCTAATGCTGCGACAGATTTCAGAGAACCGCTCGATTGTACTGGAGGGACGCGATATCGGCACCGTGGTATTCCCCAACGCCGATTTGAAAATTTACATGGAGGCGTCTATTGAAGAGCGGGCGCGCCGCCGGCATCGTGAATTGAACGATTCGGGAGTTGTTTCGAATCTCGAAAATATTAAATCAGATATCAACCGGCGAGATCAGCATGATTCGCAACGATTGATTTCTCCGCTAAGTAAAGCTCCGGACGCGATCGTCCTCAACAACACCGCGATGAGCATCGAAAAAGCCGTTGAGTTCATCGTGGAAAAGATCGCGCAACGGGTTAATTAAATCTTTGGCTGCAAAAAAAATACATAAAGGAGGTACACGGTTATGCCAGATATTTTGGAAAAACAAAACGAAGACCACATGAATGGAGGTGATGCTACGGTTTCCCCTAAACCGGGAAAACAGGAATCAAAAAAAGCTGGCAATTCGAAATCCGCTAAATCGGCTTATGTTTTCGAAGAAGAAAAGGAATACTCTGACGATGAATTCGACCAATTGTCCAGCCTCTACGAACAAACCCTCTCCGAGTTTGTCGAGGGTGAGCTGGTGGTTGGAAAAGTCTTGGCAATCAACGACAAAGAAGTCGCCGTGGACATCGGGTTTAAATCCGAAGGAGTCATCCCGCTAGAGGAGTTTCGCGATCCTTCGTCCGTGAAAATTGGCGATGACATCGAAGTTTTGCTCGACAGCGTGGAAGACAAAGAAGGTCAACTGGTTCTTTCGAAAAGCAAAGCCGATTTCATGCGCCAGTGGGAAAGCATTATGGATGCTCATCGGAACGATGAAACCGTGCAGGGCATTTGCATGAGACGAATCAAAGGCGGCATCGTCGTCGATCTCAAGGGCGTGGACGCCTTCCTGCCCGGTTCGCAAATCGATGTCAAGCCCATCCGCGATTTCGATGCGCTTATCGGCCAGACTATGGATTTCAAGATTGTCAAGGTGAATATTCCGCGCAAGAATATCGTCGTCTCTCACCGTGTGCTTATCGAAGAAGGAATGAAAGAGCAGCGCGCGCTAATCCTCACCAACCTGGTTAAGGGCCAGATTCTCGAAGGCACCGTCAAGAATATCACTGATTTCGGCGTGTTCATCGATCTCGGCGGCGTCGATGGGTTGCTGCACATCAACGATCTGTCCTGGGGACGGGTCAATCATCCTTCGGAAGTTGTTTCGCTGGATCAGAAAATAAAAATTCAGGTGCTGGATTTTAATGATGACAAGGACCGGATTTCCCTGGGCTTGAAGCAATTGCTTCCACATCCCTGGGAGAAGGTCAAAGATAAATACCACGTCGGTGATGTGATCAAGGGCAAGGTGGTGAACATTTCGGATTACGGCACGTTCATGGAATTGGAAAAAGGCGTAGAGGGATTGATCCACATTTCTGAAATGTCCTGGACACAACACATCAAGCATCCCTCGAAGCTGGTGTCGATGGGAGAAATAATCGAAGCGAAAATTTTGAACATCGACCACGAAGGCCGCAAGATTTCTTTGGGATTGAAGCAGCTTGAACCCGATCCCTGGACCGGCATCGAAGCCAAGTATCCCGTTGGCTCCCGTCAAAAAGGAACCGTGCGCAACCTCACCAATTTCGGCGCTTTCGTGGAGTTGGAAGAGGGCGTCGATGGGTTGATTCATATTTCCGATCTTTCCTGGACCAAGAAAGTGCGTCATCCCGGTGAAGTTGTAAAGAAGGGCGAGGAAGTCGAAGTCATCGTGCTCAACATCGACAAAGACAATCGCCGGATTTCCCTTGGTTACAAACAAACCATGGAAAATCCCTGGGACAAATTCGAGGAAGCCTACGGCCTGCAGACCAAAACCAAAGGCAAAATCGTGCGCATGATTGAAAAAGGTGTAATCGTGGAATTGCCCGATATGGTGGACGGGTTTGTGCCCATTTCGCAGTTGAAGAAAGATGGCCTGCGCAAACCGGCCGATGGCTATAAAGTCGGCGATACCATGGAGCTGATGGTCATTGAGTTCAATAAGGAAAACAAGAAGATCATCTTGTCTGAAAAACACGCCTCCGACAAATCTTTAAAAGATAAAGCTCCGGAATTGGCGGTGGCGGACGCCGAGGCGATTGCTGAATTTGAAAGAGAATTAGCAGCGTCATCTTCCGATCGGCCCAAAAAAGAAACCACCACCTCGATGGAGCCAGCGGCTGTGGAACCGGTGGCCGAGCCACCGGCTGCCGCGGACGAGAGCGCCGGTTCTGACAGCGTGGAACAAAAGGAAATATAACCGTGCGTCAACCTCTCAATCATTTCTCAAAACTGCGAAGGGAGAACCCATGTGGGTGATTAAGTGGTTTTTTGCGGTGGTTCTAATCCTGGTTTTTTTGGGATTCGCTTTATCCAACACGCAGGTAGTAACGGTGCTTTTTTTTTACAACGTTGTGCAATTTCAAAATGTCCAATTGTGGATGGTTATTTACGCGGCATTTGGATTGGGCGTGATGTTCTGGCTGGTAGTTTCGATTTTTCAAGTCATCCAATTACGCAGTGAAATTCGTAAATTAAAAAGAGCGAATGGCGAGATGCAGAGCGAGCTCGACAGCTTGAGAAATCTGCCGATCGGCGAGGACGATTCCGCTTTTGATATCAAAGAAGAGACCTGATCATTAATCAGATGTAGAACCTATGGAATTTTCATTTGCTGTAGCATTTGTGGTTGTGAGCGCAGCCGTTGCTTTTTTGATCATGTTTTTTTTCAAGAAGAAGCCCACCGCCGCGTTGGATGAGGCTGCGGCGGATTACACCGAAGGCTTGAACCTGCTCTTATCCGGCGATCGGGAAGCAGCCTTGAAACGATTTCGCGACGCTGTCAACAAAAACAGCCGCAACGTCGATGCTTATTTGAAAATTGGCGACATCCTGCGGGAGATCGGGCAAGTCGAGCGCGCTATTAACGTTCACAAGTATCTGACGGTCCGCAGCGGCCTCACCCCCAAGCAGCGGGAAGAGATCATGCGCAGTCTTGCGAAAGATTATGACGATGCCCGCGAGTTTGACAAAGGCCTAGAGGTGTTGGACAAAGTTCTCGAGGAAAACCGCCACCTTTTCTGGGCGCAGGAAATGAAGCTCCGTTTTTATGAGAAAAAGGAAGAATGGGACAATGCTTTCCAGACGTACAAGGAGCTTCGAAAATCTCGCGGTGAATCGAAGAACGGTCGGCTGGCGCTATACAAAGTGCAGGAAGGCCTGCAGCTTATAGATAGTGGCAAGGAACGCGAGGCTCGCACCCGCTTCAAAGATGCCATCAAAATCGATCCCAATAGCCCGCCGGGTTACATTTACTTGGCCGATTCCTACCGCCGGGAAAATCGCAACAGCGACGCCCTGCAGGTGTTGAAGGAATTCATGGAACGGGTGCCGGCTCAATCCTATCTGGCGTTCGATCGCATCAAAGATCTGCTGTTTGAAGGCGGCGTGTTTGGCGAGATCGAAAATGTCTATCTCGAGATCATCGATGTTCAGCCCAATAATTTGATGGCACGGCTGGCGTTGGCGGACATTTATGAAAAAAAAGGCGAGTTGGAAAAAGCCATCGATACTTGTTTGGACGTTCTGGAAAAAGAACCGGTCAATGAGCTTGCCAAAAAACATCTGGTGCGATTGTACCACAAGTCCGGCGATGACGAAAAATCCGTCAGCCAGGCGCTTGACTTGATCGACGAGTCTCTAAAGCACAAAGCGATGTTCAAATGCAAAGAGTGCGGCTACAAATCGAACGAGCCGTTTTGGAGGTGTCCCAAGTGCCAGGAATGGGAAACGTTTATAAAAAACTAACTCCGGGTTACTAAACTTCGAAGATTTAGTAAAGCCAATCATTTCAAGAATGCAGTCGGAAGTCAAATTACTTGCTCGCGAGGTTGCTGAGAAGCGTGATTTGACTTTTTTTATTTATAAAGTCATCATTGTCACGCTGCTCTGGCTGCCACCCTTCAGATTGTTTGCCCAGGAGCAAGCCTTCGATTTGGAAAAGATTCTGCAAAACAGCAGCGTCGAAGGATTCCGCGAAGGCGTGCGCGCGTATATCGCCAAAAACAAAGGCACGCCGCTCGCCATTTATCTGGACGCCCTTTCACAGAACGATGCTTCCGTGGCAGCCGAAAAGTACCGCCAGTTGGTCGCGCTCTATCCAAATTCCGAATACGCTGACCGCGCGCTGATGAAGACCGCACAGTACTATTTTTCCCGCGGGCTCTACGTTGCGGCCCGCAAGCAATTCCTCGAATTGGTGGAAAAGTATCCGAATTCGCTTTACCTGGCGGAGGCTATGTATTTTGCTGCATCCTGTCTCTACGCCTCCGGCAACCATGAGTCCGCGATTTCGGAGTTGAAGAATCTGATTGGCCAGCATTCGAAATCGCGATTTGCGGAGTTGGCAAAGGATGATTTGCAGGAATCCAATAATCACAGCACAAACGGTAGCAATGACGCAAAGAAATCGCAGTTGAAGATTGACAGCCGTAATGGCAAGTATTCACTGCAGATTGGCGCTTTCAGTCAGGTTAACAACGCGTTGAATTTGAAAAACTATTGTCTAAAACTTGGTTTCCCCGCTGAAATCCGTGAGAAGCAGGATGGCCGCACCGCGGCGTACTTAGTGTGGATGGGCGCGTTTGAAACCAAAGAAGAAGCCGAGCGCTTTGGGGAGTTGTTTAAGAAGGAACACGGCAAGCCGTACCGTGTGGTGACGCGGTGAAGGATTGGGATTTGATATTTTTACGGCTCTGAGTTCAATCGTTCATTTTGGAGAAATCATGCTATGGGTTTAATTCGCGCAAAGGTTACTTTAGGAAATCCCTCAAATGGCAATTTGAAGCCGGTTGATGTTACGGCGCTGGTTGATACCGGTGCAACCCATCTATGTATTCCACAGCATGTCGCCATTCAACTCAAATTAAAGGAACTCGACAAACGTGAGGTAACCACTGCAGATGGCAAGCAGCACATTTGCTCATACGTCGGTCCTATAGAGGTGAGGTTTGAGAATCGTGCATGTTATACCGGTGCGCTGGTTTTAGGAGATGAGGTGCTTTTAGGTGCCGTCCCGATGGACGATTTGGACATTATTGTCAGTCCCTCACGACAGACCGTGATCGTAAATCCCCAGAGCCCGAATATTCCCTCGGCGGTTGTTAAAACTGTCGAGTATTCTGACATTAAAACATGATTTCCGTTAAGCAGGCCATTGACATCTGTCTAAATCAAATCTCCGTTTCTGAACCGGAAACCGTTTCCATTCTTGATGCGGTCGGGTATGTTTTGGCCGAAGACATCAACTCCAACATTGCCATGCCGCCCTTCGACAAATCCACGATGGACGGCTATGCACTGCGAGCCGGAGACGTGGTCAATACGCCTGCCATTCTCGAAGTCGTGGGCGTCATTCCGGCGGGATCGTTTCCGAAATGCGAAATTCACGCCGGACAGACGGCAAAAATCATGACCGGCGCCCCTTTGCCCAGAGGCGCCGATGCCGTGCAGATGGTGGAAAAAACTGAGGCGTTGGAAAACGGCAAGGTCAGAATTTTAGAGCCGGTCGCGCCGGGCAAGAACATTTCCCCCAAAAGCGAAATTCTTCGAGTCGATGAAAAGGTGTTGGGGCGCGGCACGTACATTTCTCCGGCGGTGGTTGGCGTGCTCGCCGCCGTTGGGAAAGATCGCGTTCAAATTTACCGCCGGCCATGGGTTGCAATTTTGGTCACCGGCGACGAGTTGGTTGAAATCGATCAAAAGCCGCGGGCAGGCCAGATTCGCAACAGCAACGGTTACGCCCTTTATCACCAGGTCCGAAATTGCGGCGCGTTGCCGAAGCCACTTGGCATTGCGCCGGACCAACGGGACGCGCTGCGTTCTAAAATCGCAGATGGATTGAAATGCCATGTGCTGCTCATCTCCGGCGGCGTTTCGATGGGGGATCTAGATTTTGTCGAAGAAGTGTTTACGCAGCTCGGCGTAACAGTTTTCTTCGACGCCGTCAACATCAAGCCAGGTAAGCCGACGGTTTTCGGCAGAAAAGGCGACACACTTGTTTTCGGGCTTCCCGGCAATCCGGTTTCGGCCAGCACCATTTTTGAAGTTTTGGTTAAACCGGCTTTGCGAAAGATGATGGGCTTTGCGCAAGTTCAAAGCCTCCTGCTGTCAGCCGTCGCTACCAACGATTTCGACAGCAAAACGCGACGGGAAAACTACGCGCCATCTTGGACACGCATTGAGGAAAATAAAATCTATACTTCGGTTCTGCCGTCCAAAGGATCGTCTGATATTGTGGCGTTTGCAAAAAGCAATTCATTTGCAGTAATTCCGGGCGAGCGGCAGCAGGTGCACCGCGGCGAGTTAGTTGACGTCGTGCTGCGCGACGAATTTTGGATGACAAATGGATCGATGGGGCTGTCCAAAAAGGAAGGAATTTTCATTGCGAGGAGCGTTAGCGACGAAGCAATCTCATAATTTGAGCACAAAATCATGAGATTGCTTCGCTTCGCTCGCAATGACAGGTACCTTTTTGGACAGCCCCATTGATTGAGGTGATCAGATGATCGGATTTAAACGGCTGCTGTTGGAAGGAATTAAAAATCCGCGTCGTGCAATTCATGTGGTCGTCTATTTACCAAAATTCGTAAAATTGTACACCCGCTTGCTTCGCGATCCTCGCGTGCCATTTTATTTGAAGGCGATGGTTTTTCTGGCATTCTTATATTTGATTTCACCAATCGATCTGTTTCCCGATTTTGTGCTTCCGTTTTTGGGACTCGTCGACGATCTTTTTATTCTCATATTCTCGCTGCGCCTCTTATTAAAAAAATGTCCCCGCGACGTTTTAATGGAGCACGTGCAGCGGATCGAGGCGGAAGGTTAGATAATGGGCATCAGGGTTTGCTGGATAGTTGGCTTACTATTTTTTCCAGTTGTACTTCTCGCCCAGGACACTCTTGATGTGGTTTATCCACGCGAAGGTCAAATCCTTTCAGCGTATGACTCGGCATTCGTTTTCGGATCCACCAAGCTTCCCAACGCCCAGATTTTTGTAAATGAATTTCCCGTTCGTCTAAATCTGGACGGAGCGTTTCTCACGGTCGTGCCCTTAAGTGGCGGCGAGTTTCGCTTTGTTTGCCGCGCGGTCAACGCCACCGATACCCTCGAAACCGTTCGCTCCGTAATCGTTCCAGAATATCTTGCCGCCACTCCATCGGACACTTTCGCAATTGACAGCAGCTACACTTTCCCGCAGGAGGATCTCATTCTTAGCGCCGGCGATTATCTTGAAGTGCGGTTCAAAGGCACACCGGGCTTTATTGGCAGCTTTACCATCCCGGGCTTAGTGGACGCCGCGCCCATGACGGAGTTGCCGTCTCACAGGAATCTCTCGTGGGGCGAATTGGTCTTTGGTTCGGGGACCGAAACCTTCGCCTCGGAAGCTGCTGGAATCTACAGTGGTGTATTCAAGATTCCTGAAGGTGTGAAGTTAGACAGTGTTGCCATTCACTTTGAGCTGAACGGTGGCAACGGCACCAACGCCGTGATCGACGCGCCCGGCAAGCTGACGATCCGCAGCCCGTCGATCCCGCAAATCGCGGAGTTGACCTCCGAAACCGCAGTGGCGCGCACTGGCCCCGGTTTGGGCTATCAGTTGTTTTTGCAAAAAGGCGCGAAGGTTTGGCTGACCGGGCAAAGCGGGAGATTTGCGTGCGCGCGTTTGACTGACTCAGAGCAAGTGTGGATTCCGCGCGATAATCTAACGCTGCTGCCGGCCGGCACGCCGATCCCATCGAGTGTGGTGAGGTTGGTTCGCAGCGAAGATTCCGAGCGCAGCGTTAGGATAAAAATTTTTCTACGCCAGCGACTGCCTTTTAAAATTGAACAGCCGAGTGCATCGACAATTCTCGTCACGATTTATGGCGCTATCGCCAACACTGATTGGATGCGCTATGATTTTGAAGACTATTTCATTCGCGAGATGAGATGGTCCCAGCCGACGACGGGCTTCTATCAACTTCATATCGAGCTAAATACGGCGCAGCAGTGGGGCTATAATCCTTATTATGACGGATCGAATTTAGTGGTCGATATCAAAAAGCCGCCACAAAAATTAAAACTCAGCGAGTTGATGATTTGTGTGGATCCGGGACACGGCCCGGACGACGGCGCCGTAGGCCCCACGCGTTTGAAGGAAAAGGATGCCAACCTGGAAGTGGCGCTGGTTCTCAAAAAAAAATTAGAGCGCAAAGGTGCACAGGTTTTCTTGACGAGATCAGAACGCCACGGCGTAAGCCTGCCTGCCCGTGGCAAGCTGGCCGCGTTCGTGGAAGCGGATCTGCTGGTAAGTGTACACCACAACGCTATCCCCGACGATGTCAATCCTTTTTCGAGTCGTGGCAGCAGCACTTACTACTTTCACCCGCAAAGTTTGCCGCTGGCGGTTGCCATCCAAAAACAGTTTTTAAAAAAGTTGAAATTGAATAATTTTGGGTTATTTTATGATAACCTGGCGGTGTGCCGCCCGCCACAGATGCCGGCGGTTTTGATCGAAGGCGCGTTTATTATGCACCCGGAGGAGGAGAGGTTCATTCAATCACCCCAATATCAGAATTTGGCCGCCGATGCTATCGTGCAAGGTATCGAAGATTTTTTGCAGCAAGCCAAAAGAAAGCCGTGACAGCGGTTTCGATGGGAGCCATTTTCTGGGCAGCGGCGTTTAAAGGAATGACAATTGTATTCAAAAAAAGAGGGTGATAGCATGAACCATAAAATTCTGAAACTTTCCATAATTTTATTCCTGGGGGTAGCTTTTATTAATTGCGCTCACAAAAATGGTGCACCCATGGAACGAACAACTAATCTACAAAAAGTCTATGTGGAAGCGGTCGAGCCGCAGCCGGTTATTGCCACCGGCGATCATCTTAATGTCAAAGTGCAGGGCAATTTGCCCAACCCGGCATACACCTTTGATCGCTTTGATGTAGTCGTGAAAAATGGCGTCATTGAAATTACGCCCTTGGCCAAACACGATACCGACAAGATTGTCATGCAGGTGCTGGTGCCTTTCGAGCAAGTTTGCGAGGTAAAAAATCTCAAACCCGGCAAATATGAAATCAAGGTTATTGGCCGCAGTGAAGCGGTGGTTTCAAAAGAAAGAATTGAAGTAAAAAAATAGTTCAATTTTTGCGGAGATGCTATCATTGACCAGAACTGGCTTTGTTTATCATGATGATTTCCTGCGGCACGATACCGGGCCCGGACATCCGGAGCGCCCGGATCGTCTCCGCAATTTGTTGGCGCATCTGAATCAGCAGCAATTGCTGGCGGAATTGGTTGCGATTCCAGCGCAGAATGCTGAATGGAGTTGGGTCGAAGCCGTTCATCCCCGCAACTATATAGAAAGCATACAAAGTGCTTGCAAAGCAGATTTGCATTTTTTAGATTCCGACACGCCGGTTAGCGAACATTCGTACGCAGCGGCTTTTTTGGCGGCGGGCAGCGCCGTGGCCGCCTGTGATGCGGTGATGAATGGCGGGGTTCGCAACGCGTTTAGCGCGATTCGACCGCCGGGGCATCACGCCGAACGCACGCGGGCAATGGGATTTTGCTTGTTTAACAATGTTGCCATCGCCGCCCGCTACTTGCAAATCCAGCATCAGCTACAAAAGGTTTGCATCATTGACTGGGATGTACATCACGGCAACGGAACACAGAACATATTCTATCGCGATCCCAGTGTGTTTTACGTAAGCATACATCAGCATCCTCTTTATCCGGGAACGGGCAAAAAATCCGAACGCGGGGAGGACCACGGCGAGGGCGCGACTTTGAATTTCCCCTGTCCGGCCGGCTGCGGCGACAAAGAATATCTGGAGATTTTCGAGAACGAGATCGCGCCCGAAGTCAGCAGATATAAGCCAGAATTCATTCTGATTTCAGCCGGTTTCGACGCCCATCGTGATGACCCGCTGGCCAATATGAAAGTGACAGAAGCCGGCTTCGCCGCTATGACCGAAGTGGTGACCAAGCTAGCGGACCAAACCTGCCAGGGCCGAGTGGTTTCGCTGCTGGAAGGCGGGTACAATTTGGAGGCGCTGGCCCGCAGCGTTGAGATGCATCTTCGGAAGCTTTCCAATTGACAATCTCAGAAGGAGAAAGGACTTTGTTCGAAACATTGACAGAGAATCTTCTTAAGCTTGGTGATACCCCCGAGCACTATAAAATGCGACAGAAGATGATCCGTGATCAGATTCTGTCGCGCGGCATCACCGATGCTTTGGTGATTCAAGCGATGGAGCGCGTGCCGCGGCACCGTTTTGTCGGCGAGCGCCTTGAGAAGTCCGCGCACGATGACACGCCGCTCCCCATCAGCGATGGGCAAACCATATCCCAGCCCTTTATTGTGGCGTACATGACTTCGGCGCTGGAACTGCGCCGCGGTGAGAATATCCTGGAGGTTGGCACCGGCTCCGGCTACCAGGCCGCGGTGCTCGCTGAGATTGTTGCACAGGTTTTCACTATTGAGATCAATGCGAATTTGGCCATCGAGGTCTCGCGAAGATTCAAGAAAATGGGCTATGACAACATCGCGTTGAAATACGGCGACGGCGCCAAGGGCTGGCCGGAACATGCGCCTTTCGACGGCATCGTCGTTACCGCCGCGCCGGATCGGGTTCCGCAGGCTCTCTTAGACCAGCTCCGCTTCGGTGGCCGCATGGTGATCCCGGTAGGCGATGTCAATCAGGATTTGCTGGTTATCTTTAAACACCCCGATGGGACGATAAAAAAAGAGTCGCGCATACCGGTGCGGTTTGTGCCCATGTTAGGGGAAGCGGAAAAAAAGACCAACTTTTCATGAAAAAGTTACTTACAGAGCGCGATGTAATTCAGGCCTGGCAAAAACATTCCACCAATATTATTATATCCCCCGATGTGCTGATCACGCCGGCCGCTTCCGACGCTGCAAGAGTTCGCGGCATTGATATTCTCAAACAAGAAGTTGTTTCCAAGCCTTCACCCTCCATCACTGGATCAGTAAAGCCTTCCCGAAAAATTGTTATCGGATCTGATCATGGCGGGTTCGAACTTAAAGAAATTCTGAAATCTTTTTTAATGGAATTGGGTTATGAGGTTGAAGATGTTGGCACCTATTCCACTGATGCAGTAGATTACCCGGATTTCGCTCATGCGGTTGCGCAAAAAATCGTTGCGACCGCCGGGACGCGCGGCGTCATGATCGACGGCGCCGGAGTTGGGTCGGCCATGACCGCCAACAAAGTGCCGGGGGTTCGCGCCGCCGCCTGTTACGACGCTTACACCGCGCGCAATAGCCGGTTGCACAACAATGCAAACATGCTGACTCTCGGCAGCCGTGTGGTGGGCGCCGATGCCGCGAAGGAAATCCTGAAAGTGTGGCTGGAAACAGATTTCGAAGGCGGTCGCCACGAGCAGCGCGTGGACAAAATTATGGCGGTGGAGAAAAGCTATTTGAAATCGTAACCTTGAGAAAAATTTTCCGTTAATGCGTTTGAGTTTAGATTCAATTACTGCACATTTCAGAAAAGGTTAAGGAATTATGGCAGAGGAGAAGAGGGAAAAAGCAGCGAGTGAGGGCGTTAAGCCCGGCCGCGCCAGTCGAACCAGCAAAGCTAATCCGGACCAACCCAAACGGATTTATCGCTCAAAAACCGATCGCATGATTGGCGGTGTTTGCGGCGGAGTGGCGAAATATCTCAACGTCGATCCGGTCATTATTCGAATTGCCTGGGCGCTCGCCTTTTTTGCCGGGGGGACCGGGGTCGTCGCTTATATTGTAGGTTGGATCATCATTCCAGAAGATCCAAACGAGGAAGAAGCGCCTAAAAAAAAAGAAACAAAAACCGATAGCAGCATGATTTGGGGCTTGGCATTGATTATGATCGGCGGCCTGCTTTTGGTTAACTACATGGATTGGTTCAGTTTCTTTCCGTATTGGAACTGGAGCCTGTGGGGATTCCCTGATTTTGACGCCGGCATGATTTTGCCAATTCTACTGATCGGAGTTGGAATCTTCTATATTTTCAGCTTATCTAAAAAGGATAGAGAAACTTCTGAAATACAAACTGAAAGATCCAAGGGAGGTTCGTTTATGGAAAAGCGGTTAACGCGATCGGTCAACGAAAAAATGATCGCGGGTGTTTGCGGTGGGGTCGCCAAATATTTCAACGTCGATCCATCCATCGTTCGCATCGTTTGGGCGATTTTGACTTTCGCCAACCCTATACTTGGGGTTCTGCTTTACATCATAATGATGGTTGTAGTACCCGATGAGACCGCCGTAGAATCCACCTCGGGTTCGAAGGCGTCCACAAGCAAGGCAAAAGCCAAGTAGTGGAGCAATTAGAGGGGAGGTCATGCTTATGTCCGAAAAAAAACGCTCGATTGTACCGGGGGTTGTTTTAATCCTGATCGGAGCGGCTTTCTTGCTGCAGCAATTGCGTATTTTGGATTTTACCTGGCGAGAAAGCTATCCCTTTATCTTGATGGCCGTTGGTGCGGTGTTTCTCATCACCATTTTCACCAAAGGCGACCGCGGTGCATCGTTTCCTGCAACGGTTCTTCTGGTCCTCGGCATTTTTTTCTTTCTCCGTAATTTTGGCTATTTTTCTCTCGATTACTATTTTTACGATTTGAGGGATTACTGGCCGATTTTTCTAATTGCGTTCGGATTGGGATTCATCGTTTTATTTCTGTTCAAATCTGACGATTGGGGAGTATTGGTGCCGGGCGGTTTGCTGTTATTTTTTGGCGCCGTCTTTTTTCTCAACACGATCGATATTCTCTATTGGCGAAACATCACTGATTTTTGGCCGGTGATTTTGATCGCTGTGGGCGTGAGCATCGTCATCAACAATCTGCGTAAAAGACCCGAATAAAACGCGTCACAAAGTAGTTCCTCATCAAGGCTCCTATCATTGGAGCCTTTTTCTATTTGCAATTTGATCCTCTTAAAAGTATCTTATCACAAAGAAAATTTTCAAACATGAATGCCTTATTCCTCAGCGATAAATTAGAATTGCAAGAGATCCCAAAACCTGCGCCCGGCCCCGAGGGCGCGCTGGTGAAAGTTTTGATGGCCGGAATTTGCAATACCGATCTCGAAATAGTGAAAGGCTATATGGGATTTCGCGGCGTGTTGGGCCATGAGTTTGTCGGCGTCGTCGAAAAGTCCGCCGATTCAACTTGGGTCGGAAAACGCGTATGCGGTGAGATCAACTTCGGCTGCGGCGACTGCGATGCCTGCCGCCGCGGATTGAGCCGGCATTGTCCGAACCGGACGGTGTTGGGCATTCTTAATCAGAGCGGCGCCTTTGCCGAATATGCCACGATCCCGCTATCCAATCTGCGCCCCGTGCCCGATGCGATTTCGGATGCGACGGCTGTTTTTGTGGAGCCAGTGGCAGCAGGTTGTGAAATTTTAGAACAAGTTCAAATTCAACCCGATTCCAATGTCGCGGTTATTGGCGATGGCAAATTGGGCTTACTTATTTCCCAGGTTTTGAAATTAACTGGCTGCCGGTTGTGTCTCGTCGGCAAACATTCTCGGAAATTAGCGCTGGCCTCGTCGTGGGGCATTAGCACTGCGTTGGTCGATGACTTGCCATCCCAGAGATTTGATCTGGTCGTCGAGGCAAGTGGGTCGGCAGCCGGTTTTACTACGGCTTTGCAGATGGTGCGTCCGCGCGGAACGATGATCCTGAAGAGCACCTACAATGGCCAATTGCGGTTGAATGCCGCTCCGATTGTGATCGATGAAATCACCATCGTCGGGTCGCGCTGCGGGCCGTTTCCAGCCGCTATTCGCATCCTGCAACAAGGCCTGATTCAGGTTGAACCCCTTGTCGATCAGGTGTATCCGTTTGGCGATGCTCTGCGGGCCTTCGAGCACGCCCAAAAAAAAGGAACGTTGAAAATTCTTCTACAGATAAATCAGCGAGATTGAGCATGTTTACCGTCAAAGTCGAGCTGGGAAATCAGACCTATCCGGTTTTCATTGGCAGCGGCACGTTGGAAAAGTTGGGGGAGATGCACCAGCTTTATAATTTGGGCGATCAAGTCTGCATCATCACTGACACGGTTGTGAACGATTTGTACGGCGCACGCATCCGCAATTGCTTCAACCGCGCCGTGCTTCTTGAAATTTTGGCGTTTCCGCCGGGTGAGGCCAGCAAATCTCTCGCGACGGTCGATGCGGCCATTCGCCAGATGCTCGAAAAGGGCTACGATCGGCAAGCGACGGTGGTGGCAATGGGCGGCGGCGTCATCGGCGATCTGGCGGGGTTCGTGGCGTCGATTTATAAACGCGGCGTGAGATTGATTCAAGTTCCAACCACGCTGCTGGCGCAGGTAGATGCCAGCATCGGCGGAAAAACTGGCGTGAATCATGCTTTAGGAAAGAACATGATCGGCGCCTTTTATCAGCCGAAAATGGTGTGGAGCGATCTCGCGCTGTTGAAAACCCTGCCGCGCCGGGAGGTCGTTTCTGGGCTTGGCGAAGTTATCAAGTACGGAATCATCCGCGATCCTTTTTTATTTGCGCTGGTTGAGCATAATTTCGACGAGGTTTTTACACTTGACTTGGCGTTGATGGGAGAGATCGTCCGGCGTTGCTGCGAGATCAAAGCCAAAGTCGTTTCAGTGGATGAAAAAGATCACGGCCAGCGAATGATTTTAAATTTCGGCCATACCATCGGCCATGCGGTCGAAACTACTCTCGAGTATCGAATTTCTCACGGCGAAGCGGTGCTGCTGGGCATACTCGCCGAAAGCAAAATCGCGTTGGACCTGGGCAAGCTGGTGCACGATGACTTTCGTCGCATCAAGGATTTGATTTTGCGTTTTAATTGGCACGCGCTTCCCGGCCAAATCAATATGGATCGGCTGCTGGAGTTTTTGCAGCGCGATAAAAAGACTATTGGCGGTAAGATCAAATTCGTATTCCCAACAAAAATTGGCGATGTTTTCATTTCCGAGCAGGTGGATATTGCCGAAGTTCAGTCGGCCATCACCTATCTGTTAAGTGAGTTGACGAAATCAAAATCTAAAGGAGAAGTATGACAAATCGTTTTCACACCGCGGGTCTTTTGTTAATTGCCATTGCCGCCGCCGGATGTTCCGGACGCGATCTGCAGCCGGCGCTGCAAAGCATTGCTGAAAAAGATTTGGCCGCGGACGTCGCAATTCTCGCTTCTGATGACTTCGAAGGACGGGCGCCAGCGTCGGCGGGAGAGGAAAAGACCATTAATTTCTTAAAGGAAGAATTTCAAAAGATTGGCTTGCGGCCGGGGAGCGGCGAGACTTATTTTCAGGAAGTGCCATTGGTTTCGATTACCGCGAACCCGCAAATCAAATTGAACATTAAGTCGGAAGATGGTCATTGGGCGCAAACCCTCGATTTCGGAAAGAATTTCATCGCGTGGACAAAACGGGTGATGAACAACGTGTCAATCAACAACTCGGAAATGATCTTTATTGGCTATGGCGTGGTAGCGCCGGAGTACGAATGGAACGACTATGCCGGCCTCGATGTGCGCGGCAAAACTGTTGTAATTCTGGTCAACGATCCGGGATACGCAACAGGGGACTCGAGTCTGTTTAATGGCCGCACAATGACCTATTACGGCCGCTGGACCTATAAATTTGAAGAGGCTGCGCGCCAGGGCGCAGAAGCGGCGTTCGTCATCCACGAGACCGCGCCGGCTTCGTATCCGTGGGAGGTGGTCACCGGCAGTTGGGGCGGTCCGCAGTTTGATCTCGTGCGCGAAGATAACAACCTGTCCCGCTGCGCGCTGGAAGGCTGGATTTCTTTAGAGGCCGCGCAACAGATTTTTGAGAAAACGGGGCTGAACTATGCAACCCTAAAAGCTGCTGCGGGAAAGCGAGGATTTCAAGCCGCGCCTTTCGAAGCCACTGCGTCGATAACGATTGACAGCGACATCAGATTCTCGAAATCCAATAACGTTCTCGGTCTGCTGCCGGGGAAAACTCGTCCGGACGAATACGTGTTTTACATGGCACACTGGGATCATTTTGGGAAAAACGCTCTGCTCGAAGGCGATCAAATTTATAACGGCGCCCTCGACAATGCCACCGGGGTCGCCGGCTTGTTGGAGATTGCGGAAGCGTTCACCAAGTTGTCTGAACCTCCCGAACGCTCGATCGTTTTTATGGCCGTTACCGCCGAAGAACAAGGCCTGATAGGATCGGAGTATTACGCCAACAATCCGGTTTATCCGTTGACCAAAACCGTCGCGGCCATAAACATGGATGCGCTGAACATCAATGGCAAAATGAACGACATCGTCATCGTTGGGTACGGAAATTCCGATCTCGATGATTACGTTAAAAAGGCGGCGGCCGAAGATGGCCGAACCGTTCGTCCGGATCCCGAACCCGAAAAGGGCTACTTCTATCGTTCGGATCACTTTAGTTTTGCCAAACAGGGTGTGCCGGCTTTGTACACCGATCCTGGTATTGACCACGTTGAAAAGGGAGAAAAGTGGACACTCGAGCAGCGCGACAAATATACCGCCGGAAAATATCACAAACCCGCCGATGAATTCGATCCAAATTGGGACTTGTCCGGCGCGGTGCAAGACTTACGGTTGTTGTTCAAAGTTGGTTACCGGCTGGGCAACGAATCATCGTTCCCCAATTGGAAACCGGGAACGGAATTCAAAACAAAGCGGGATGCGGATATGCAGGCGGCGGGTTTTCACACCGGCAAATAAAAACTGAAATGCTATCGATGCCATCGCTTCAAGCGAAGGCATCGATGATCGTCGAATAGTCTTGAAGTGAGAAGTTGAAAAAATGGCGACAAACAAGCGGTTTACCCATGTGGATGATGAAGGCCGGGCTCGGATGGTGGATGTTACCGAAAAGCAGGCCACCCTCCGTGTAGCCACGGCTCACGGCAAAATTCATCTATCAAAAGCCGTGTTGGACTTGATTAATCAAAAGCAGATCAAAAAAGGCGATCCGCTCTCGACAGCCAGAATCGCCGGCGTAATGGCGGCGAAGAAAACCCACGAGTTGATACCGCTTTGTCATCCGCTGCTGTTGACGAACGTCGAGGTGGACTTGAAGCCAACCGACGATGGGATTGAGATCGAAAGTAAAGTGGTATGCACTGGGAAAACCGGTGTAGAGATGGAGGCGCTGACCGCGGTGTCGGTTGCCGCACTGACGATTTACGATATGTGTAAAGCCATTGACAAAAACATGGTCATTGGCGAAATTTATCTGACGAAGAAAAGCGGTGGCCGCAGCGGGACGTATGTCAGGAGTAAGCTGGTATAGCATGAGTTTCAAAAGATGCAACAAAACCCCGGGATCTTCAAGCTCCGAGGTTCTTCGTTACGGCTTCAAATTTCAGATTGATTTTCAGGATTAGATTTCTTAAAATCGAGCGGCCGAACACAGATTTTTGAAAGGAGAAACGCGCGTGAGCATCAGCATAAGAGGTACGGTTCACAAATACGGTGACAACATCGATACTGATGTGATCATTCCGGCCCGACATTGTGTGAGCATTAAAGAAGATGATCTCGCTGCCCACTGCCTCGAAGATTTGGACAAAGATTTTGTGAACAAAGTCCAGCCCGGCGATGTTCTGATGGCGGGCAGCAACTTTGGCTGCGGAAGTTCCCGAGAAAACGCGCCCATTGCCATCAAGGGCGCGAAGGTCGGCTGCGTGGTGGCGAAATATTTCGCGCGTATTTTCTATCGCAACGCCATCAACATTGGACTTCCAATCCTCGAATGTCCCGAAGCTGTCGACGGCACCGAGGCCGGCGATAATCTGGAAATCGATTTGAAGTCCGGTCAGATTTTCAACCGCACGAAGAACCGCAACTACCAGGCCGCTCCTTTCCCGGAAACCATGCAGGAAATTATCAACGCCGGCGGCATGGTTAATTTTGTCCGCAAACGTATTGGTAAATAGGGAACCACGAATTACACGAATTACGCTAATAAAAACATGACGCAAATTCCAAAATACAATATCCAAATCACAAATAAATTTCGATTGTTAAATCACAAAATGATTTAGAATTTTGAGATTGTTATTTATTTGGGATTTGTTATTTGTGCTTTTGGAATTTGTTTTTGTAAGTCGTGAAATTCGTGATTAAAAATAAGGGAGTATGAATATGGCAACGAACGACATTGTTTTTCTTTCCGGAGTGAGAACTGCGTTCGGAACCTTCGGCGGTTCCTTGCGCGATTTCAGCGCCATTGAATTAGGGACGATTGCCTCTAAAGCCGCTATTCAAAAGGCCAATATCGAGCCCGCTGATATCGGCCATGTCGTGTTTGGCAATGTATTGCAAACTTCGGCGGATGCCATTTACATGGCGCGACACATTGGATTGAAAGCCGGTGTGCCGGTGCCGGTGCCAGCATTGACAGTGAATCGGCTGTGCGGTTCCGGTTTCGAAGCCATCGTGCAGGGCGCCCGCATGTTGAAATTGGGTGAAGCCGATTTCGCGTTGGTGGGCGGCACCGAAAGCATGAGCCAGGCGCCGCACGTCATTCGCGGAGCGCGTTGGGGACTGCGTTTGAATTCCGGCAAGCTCGAAGATTATTTGTGGGAGGCGCTGCTCGATCCGTATTGCGGCTGTCAGATGGCGATGACTGCCGAAAACCTCGCCGGGCAATATGGCATCAGCCGCAAAGAAACCGACGAATACGCATTGCGAAGCCAAAAGCTGGCGAAGGCGGCGTGGGACACTGGCCGAATGTCTGAGGAAATCGTGCCGGTAGAAATTCCCAGTAAAAAGGGTGCGAAGATTTTTGATCGCGACGAGCACATGCGTCCCGAAACGACTCTCGAAGGTCTGGCGCAATTGTCGCCGTATTTCAAAAAAGACGGCACCGTCACGGCAGGCAACGCCAGCGGCATCGTCGATGGTGCGGCGGCTCTGGTTTTGACTACTATGGCGAAAGCTGAAGAGCGCGGTTTAAAGCCGCTGGGACGACTAGTGGCGTGGGGCAACGCCGGCGTCGAGCCGTCGATCATGGGCATTGGACCGGTCGATGCCAGCAAAATCGCGTTGAAGAATGCCGGTATGAAAATCAATCAAATGGATTTGGTGGAAGTGAACGAAGCGTTTTCGCCACAATATCTCGCTGTGGAGAAGGCTTTGAGATTAGATCGCGAGAAAACCAACGTCAACGGCGGCGCCATTGCGATTGGACATCCGCTGGCGGCGACTGGCGCACGTTTGACGCTCACTATTTTGCATGAACTGCGCCGGCGTGGCGGCAAGTACGGTCTTGCCTCGGCCTGCATTGGCGGCGGACAGGGGATGACTGTGATCGCGGAGGCGTTTTAGAAACTTTTTTAATGAGGACTACTTATGAGTGATGTGGAAAAAATTGTAGGGGGGTTTCGGTCTTCAATCCAAGATCTTTTGGTGCCCGAATTGAAAGCGCTACAGGTAGAGGTTAGAAATTTACGGGAACGGCTGGATAAAATAGACGCGAGACTTGATAAACATGACGAGAAATTTGACAAATTGCTTTCTGAAATGCACCAGGGATTTGAAAGGTCTAACGAAAAGTTCGAAAAGATATTTGTTACTCTTGAAAATCACAATGAAAAATTTGAGAGAATATTTGGAGCACTTACTCATTTGAGAAAACTCAATAGAGTATTTTGAATCAGCTTGATTATGCGAATAAAATTTCAGATATGCAGGTTGAAATTGAGAGACTAAAACAGCAGCTCAAATTGATGGGCTCAGAAAGAGAACACGTATCCTAAATCGAAACGTTTGGCTGCTTTTCACAAAACTACAGCAACTGTTGGAGGTTTAATGGAGATCAAAAAAGTCGGTGTGATGGGCGCTGGATTGATGGGTGCGGGCATCGCGCAGGTGGCGGCAGTGGCCGGATACAAAACCGTGGTGCGGGAAATCAATCAGGAATTGTTGGACAAAGGTATCGGACGAATCGATGGTTTTCTCTCGAAGAGCGTTGAAAAAGGGAAGATGTCGGCGCAGGACAAAGAGACGGCCATTAAAAACCTGAGCGGTACTACGAAATTAGAAGATTTCAAAGACTGCCAGATCGTGATCGAAGCGGTGACGGAAGACATCAAACTGAAGAAAGACCTGTTCCAGCAACTCGACAAAATCTGTCCGCCGGCAACTATTTTTGCCAGCAACACTTCGTCACTGACCGTCACCGAAATGGCCTCCGCCACCAAACGTCCGGATAAGTTTGTCGGCCTGCATTTTTTCAATCCCGTGCCAGTGATGAAATTAGTGGAAGTAGTTCGCACCATTCAAACCAGTCAGGAAACGTTTGACAATGCGTTTCAATTTGCCAAATCTCTGGGCAAGGAACCCATCGCCTGCAAAGACAATTCGGGCTTCGTAGTGAACCTTCTGCTCGTGCCATACTTGTTGCAAGCGATTCGCGCTGTTGAAAATGGCGTCGCTTCAATTGATGATATCGACAAAGGCATGACGCTCGGCTGCGGACACCCCATGGGGCCGCTGACATTGTTGGATTTCGTCGGCATCGACACGACGTATTTTATCGCCAACATCATGTTTGATGAATACCGCGAGCCGCAATACGCGCCACCGCCACTGCTTAAAAAGATGGTGATGGCCGGCTATTACGGTCGCAAGTCCGGCAAAGGCTTTTATGATTATTCTGGGGAGAAGCCGGTGCCGAATGATTTGTGAATTTAAACTAAAATATGATTGGATCTGGTCAAAGAAGAGTTAAACAAAAATGAATAATCGACGTGAGCTAAAAATTCCAAAGGCGAAGCTAGAAGCTTTTTGCAAAAAGCATCACATAAAGAGCCTATCTTTTTTTGGTTCAGTGCTTCGTGATGACTTTGGTGATTCAAGTGACGTGGACGTTCTTGTTGAATTTGATCCTAAACATGTTCCGGGATATATACAGCTTGCGAGGATTGAGGAGGAGTTTTCAAGATTAATCGGTGGACGCAGAGTTGATATCAACACTCCAAAATGTTTAAGCCGCTATTTCCGTCATCAAGTAGTAGCTGACTCGAAATTGGTCTATGGCAAAAAGTGACTCAATTAGAATCCAGCACATGTTTGATGCTGCTAGGGAAGCCATTAACGTATCGGCTGGAAAGTCTAAAGATGACATTGAAAGTGAACGGTTGTTGAATTTATCGTTAGTGAGATTATTAGAAATTATTGGTGAAGCGGCGAGCAAAGTTTCAGCCAACTTTAGATCGCAATATACTGCAATACCGTGGGCGCAGATTACTGGAATGCGAAACCGGCTGATTCACGGCTATGTTGACATTGATTTTGATATCCTTTATCAAACGATAACCGAAGATTTACCGCCGCTGATAAACGAGCTTGAGAGAATTCTGGAATCCATTAAGATTTCTTCACGATGAATATAGGAGTGAACGATGACCTACGGAAATCTTCTTTTTGAAGCTAAAGACAAAATCGCTTCCATCACCGTCAACCGACCGAAAGTGATGAATGCCCTCAACTGGCAAACCATGCAGGAACTGCGGGATGCTTTCGCCAAAGTTAAAGATGACGCGAGTGTGGGCGGGGTGATTTTGACTGGCGTTGGTGAAAAATGCTTCGTGGCCGGCGCGGATATTACTGAGTTGGCGACCAAAGACCCCGTGAGCGCCAAAGAATTTTCCCTCGCCAGTCAGGAAATACTTCATTTCATCGAGCATTTTCCGAAGCCGGTGATTGCAGCGGTGAACGGATTTTGTCTCGGCGGCGGCTGCGAATTGGCGATGGCATGTCATATTCGGGTGGCGTCGGAGAATGTGAAATTCGGGCAGCGGAAGTCAATCTCGGTCTCATCCCCGGCAACGGCGGCACCCAGCGATTGCCCCGACTCGTGGGCAAGGGCCGAGCGTTGGAGTTGATCCTTACCGGCAATATGATCGACGCCGCGGAAGCATATCGCATCGGGCTGGTGAACAAAGTTGCACCGGCGGACAAATTGATTGCAACCGCAGAAGAAATTTTGAAAACGATTTTCACCAAAGGTCCAGTGGCCGTGAAATTGGCATTGGAAGCCGTCAATCACGGACTCGAACTGACTCTCGATGAGGGTGTGCAATTGGAGTCCAATTTATTTGGTCTGTGTTTTTCCACCGAGGATATGAAAGAAGGGACGAAGGCTTTTATTGAAAAACGAAAGGCGGAGTTCAAGGGACGATAGGCGAGTCCTGATGGTAACAGATTGATGGATTTCGAAATAGTTGGAGATATCGGGCGTGTTGAGACGTTGCTAAAGGCAAGGGAGTTCGAGATCGAATTCGGTTGCAAAAACAATATGGAAAAGGTAGGTGGCGAAAACTAAAAGGTGTTGCCAATGTTCGATTGGCTGACGGGGCCACTCGTCTGGCTGAAATTCACTGGTATGAAGCCCACGGAATCGGAAAGAAAGAATTCAAACTGAAACTTCCATTTCTTGATTAGGTATGAAGAAAAAGGCAATACGCTCAACACAGTTCGCTCTGTGCTTGGACAATGAAGGATATAAAGTTTCTTTACAGGTTGGGAAACTCTATCGGGTTATACCAGACAAGGAGGCAGAAGATCACGGTTATGTGAGGATTGTCGATGAAAGTGGAGAAGATTATGCCTTTGCTGTGAAGCGATTCCATATTATCTCATTGCCATTGCCCGTAGAACGTGCACTGTTGTCAGCATACTGAGGGAGTGGGAGTATTCAAGAATGCAAAATTTGAACGAGAGCGATCTCATCTACGACTGGAATGTCCACGGCAATACTGGATTTCGCCCCAGCGTGCCCATCCAATTTGACGATGAAACTCTGCGCGACGGCTTGCAGGGTCCGTCGGTGGTCGATCCTCCCATCGAAGACAAAGTCGAAATCCTGCATTTGATGGACGCCCTCGGCATTCATACCGCGGCATTGGGCTTACCCGGTGCCGGTCCACGCGCCGTGGCTGATGTGACGCGCCTCGCCAAAGAGATTTTGGACTGCAAGTTGAAGATTCGCGCCAATTGTGCCGCCCGCACCGTCGAAGCCGATATCATCCCCATCATTGAAATATCGCAAAAGGTCGGCCTCCCCATCGAAGCCTGCACGTTTATCGGTTCGAGCCCCATTCGTCAATACGCGGAGGGCTGGGATATCGATTTCCTGCTGCGGCAAACCGAAAACGCGGTGAAGTTTGCAGTCAAACGAGGACTGCCGGTGATGTACGTTACCGAGGACACCGTGCGTTCCCAACCCGATCACATTCGCCGGCTCTATACAACGGCGATTCACGCCGGTGCGAAACGCATCTGCGTGTGCGATACCGTCGGGCACATCACGCCGACCGGGGTGCGGAATCTGGTTTCATTTGTTGCGGGAGTGGTCAAAGAAACTGGCGTCAATGTGGGAATCGACTGGCACGGCCATCGCGATCGCGGGTTCGATGTCGCCAACACTTTTGCCGCCATCGAAGCGGGCGCGACCCGCGTGCACGGTTGTGCCATTGGCGTCGGCGAGCGCGTGGGCAACACACCGATGGATTTGATTTTAGCGAATTGCAGGCTTCACGGCTGGATCGACAACGATTTGACTTCTCTCAAAAAATATTGTGAAAAAGTGTCGCAAACTTACGGTGTCCCCATTCCCAAAAATTATCCCATTATCGGCGACGATGCCTTTCGCACCGGCACTGGCGTACACGCCGCGGCAATTATCAAGGCTGAAAAAAAAGGAGAGAGGTGGCTCGCCGATCGCGTCTATTCCGGTGTGCCCGCGGAGTGGTTCGGCGGTCGTCAAACCATCGAAGTGGGGCCGATGAGCGGTGAATCGAACGTCGTGTACTGGCTGAAGCAACGCAAGATCGAACCGAAGCGAGAATGGGTTGTCGCGATTTTCAATAAAGCCAAGTCTTCCAATCGCATCCTCAGTGATTCTGAGATTCTCGAAATTGTCCGCAACGAAAGCGCCAAAAGCTAACCTGCGTTTCAATATTATCGCCGCTTTGGTCGATGATCTCTAACGATTTAATTGAACCCAAGCTCAGCTCATTTATGGAAAATCTGCCGTTTCCAGATCGCCGATTAGCGGTTCTGTCGATCGTCGTTTTGCTGATTCTGTATGAATTGACGCTTATACTCAAAATAGAATATATGATGCAGCCGGCTGGCGGTTATTCCGGCATCGGCGGCACTCCTTTCTCGAATTCATTCACTGCCTCGTCGACGCTTTCATAGCTTTTCAAAAACCAGAAAAATTCCAACACCTCATAAACTTGAAAGACATCCGGCTTCATGCGCGCCAGTTTTATGTCGCCGCCGGAGTCGCGGATTTCCTTTAAACGGCTGAGAAAAATACTCCAGCCGCGACTGCTGATGTAATCCACCTCGGCGAGGTCAACGATGATTTTATGATCGCTGCCGCGGACGCATCGTTCGATCACACGATCAATTTCATCAGAAGTGGTGAAATCGAGGTAGCCCCCAACTTTGATAACCGTGATGGATTGCTTTGCCGCAGCTCGAGGTGTTGCAGTTTGTAAGCTTGCCATAATGGATACCTCGTTAGTTAATGATGAAGTTCAATGGGTGTTTATAAGATAGCCCAGATCGAGCTAAAAAAGCAAAGGATTTCTTGGCGTTCTTTTAAGTGTAATAGTAACAGCATACAACCTCGTCTGCAAAAATAAATTTGTTTATTTTTTTAGTTTGAATTATATTCTCACGTCTTTAAATTTTGCAAAATTGATGGAATCTCGATGAACCGAACAATTTTACATCTCGATATGGACGCGTTTTTTGCCGCGGTGGAGCAACGCGACCATCCCGAGTATCGAGGCAAGCCGCTGGTGGTGGGCGCTGATCCCAAAGGCGGCAGAGGACGCGGTGTAGTCGCTACCGCCAGCTATGAAGCGCGTAAGTACGGCATTCATTCCGCTTTGCCCATATCGAAAGCCTACCGGCTCTGTCCGCACGCTATTTATGTGCGCGGCAGTTACCAGCGCTATGGCGAAGTTTCCCAGCAGGTGATGGCCATTTTACAAGAGTTCACGCCAATCATCGAAAAGATTAGTATCGATGAAGCGTTCCTCGATCTCACCGGCAGCTTGAAATTGTTCGGCAGCGCTGTGGAAATCGCCCAGAAGATAAAAAACCGCATTCGCAGCGAAGTGCAGCTGACGGCCTCGGTTGGCATCGCACCGAACAAGTTTCTCGCCAAGATTGCTTCGGATTTGCAGAAGCCGGACGGATTGGTGGTGGTCAAAGAGGGCGAAGAAAAATCCTTTCTCGAACCGCTGCCAATTAGCAAGCTTTGGGGTGTGGGAGAGAAAACCGAGGCCGTGCTAAAAGGCCGGGGACTTTCGACGATTGGGCAAATAGCGCAACTGCCGGAGAGTGAGTTGGGTAGTCGGCTGGGAAAGTGGGGCCACGCCCTGTGGCTCCTGGCCAACGGCATCGACGACCGAGCGGTGGTGACGTGGTCGCCGCAAAAGTCCATCAGTCAGGAAATCACGTTCGATGAAGACGTCGACGATCCTGAGGTGATGGAGCGCACGTTGTTTAAATTAGCGGACGAGCTGGCGCGGATGATGCGCAAGAGCGAATTGAAAGGGCGTACCATCACTTTGAAAATTCGTCTCGAAGATTTTTCCACTTTCAGTCGCAGCCGTACTTCCTCCGACTTTATCGATTCCACGGAAGTCATCAAAGCCGTGGCGATTGAAATGTTTCGCGATTTCGATCGCAAGGGCTTGAGGGTTCGGTTGCTGGGTGTCGGCCTCTCGCAATTGAGTTCGGTGTACGGCGAGCAGCTCGGCCTGTTCGCGCAGGAGAAGCCCATCAATCAAAAACTCACCAATCTGCTGGATTCCCTCAAAGAAAAATATGGCGACGACGCCATCACCCGCGCATCTTTTTTGTCGGCAACGCCGATCCGCTCCAGCGGAAAGGACTAAATCGTTTCCACATTCTACAAACTCGTGTTGTGAAGCGACGAGCCAAAGTTTACCGCCGCGACGTTTTCGTTCTTCCGTTATTTTCAAAAACATGATGGTTTATTTTGTAAGCCGTTGTTTTTTGATCGGATTTTTATAAAAATTTTAGGGTTGATGGACAATCGCACAAATAACGAATTGCAAAGACATTCCCGCTTTCTTTTTGCTCGATAAATCACTTCAGCATTTTTATCACGCTTCTGAAAATTAGCCCTTGATTTTCTAAGCGCAGCATGTTTAATTCTATCCGAATGCAATTTTGGAGAGAGTTCATGCAGCGTTTGGAAACCTTTGAAAACAAATACCCGCAGCGCGACTACACGATCACCATCGTCAATGACGAATATACTTCCGTTTGCCCTATGACCGGGCTGCCGGACTTTGGCATCATCACTATCAACTATGTGCCGGATCAACTGTGTCTGGAGTTGAAAGCGCTGAAGTATTATTTTTTAGAGTTTCGCAACCAGGGTATTTTCTACGAAACGGTGGTCAACAAAATACTTGATGATTTGGTGGCCGCTTGCCAGCCCCGCAGCATGGAGGTGGTTGGCGAGTTCACGGTGCGCGGCGGATTGAGATCGGTGGTGAAGACGAGTTACGCGAAAATCGAAAATCGATGATCGAAGATTGATGATTGAAAATCAGAAAGTGAATATCGAATATCGAACAAGAAATGGTGAACGCCGAAGTGGACTTCGAATTTCGATATTTGGCGATCCGTGTTAATAATTCACTTCCAAGATTATGCAAAGAGAAATAGCTGTCGTTCTCGCCAGCGGTGGCATGGATAGCGCGGTGACCGCGGCCATTGCGAATCAAAGTTTTCGCTTGGCGATGCTGCACCTCAATTATGGCCAACGCACTGAGAAGCGCGAGCTACAGGCCTTCAATGATCTCGCTAAGTTTTATCGCGCCGAAAAAACGCTGGTGGTGAACGTCGAGCATCTCAAAAAAATCGGCGGCTCCAGTTTGACGAACGAGAAAATCTCCATCGCCAAAGCGGATTTGCAGAACCCCGACATTCCCACATCGTACGTGCCCTTTCGCAACGCCAACCTGCTGTCGATTGCCACCAGTTGGGCGGAGGTGATCGGCGCGGCCAAAATTTTCGTCGGCGCAGTGGAGGAGGACAGCTCTGGATATCCCGACTGCCGCCGTGAATTCTACGACGCCTTCGAAAAGGTGATTCAAGCCGGCACGAAACCAGAAACGAATATTCAAATTATTACGCCTATCATCCACTTGAAGAAATTGGAAATTGTGAAAAAGGGAGTGGAGTTACGCGTGCCGTTTGACTTGACGTGGTCATGCTACCAGCGCGAGGACTTGGCGTGTGGCGTGTGCGATAGCTGCGGTTTTCGTCTGCGGGGATTTCAAATGGCCGGGGTCGAAGATCCCAGTCCGTATGTCGAGCGGCCAGTGTATCTTTAAAGGTCCTGAGGTTCAGTATGGAAAATATGACTAGAGTAAACGGAAAACTTCCGAGAGCAATCGTTCGGGATATTGAAAAGATAAAACAGATATTGCAGCGATTCGGCGCGAAGAAAATCATATTGTATGGCTCCGTTGCTCGTGGCGAGTACACTTCTGAATCTGACATTGATGTGTGTTTTGAAGGGCTCCCGGATTCGAACTACTTCCCCGCGTTAGCAGAATGTCTGATGAAAATTGACAGACGGGTTAGTATTCTCGATTTTGAGAACGTGAAGGGCTACTTGAGACGCCGGATTCTTGAGGAAGGTAAAATCTTGTATGAGTCCAAGTGAACTTAAATTAGAAATCGATTTTGGCCTCGAGAATCTCGAGAAAGTCCATCAAAAGCTTGTCACAATTTTTAATAACAAGGAAATCGATCTGGAGGTTAAAACGTCGGCTCTTGCCTACGAGTGCATCGGCTATTACAATGCCATTGAGCATCTCATTCTCTGAATTCTGAAGTCGTTGGGAAGGAAGTTGCCAAGAGGTGAGTTTTCTCATCGCGACACTTTGAAGGAGTTCCAGGCTGTTCTTGCCAATCGGGTCCTCAAAATTGACAAGAAGATGGTAACAACAGTTGAGGAACTGATGGCTTTTCGTCATGTCGCAACCAAGATCTATGGTTTCTTGTTGGATTGGAATAAGCTGGAATCGATTGTCAGCAAAATATTGAGGAGTCACAAGAAAATTAATTCGCTGTTTTTGAGAGTCGTTGAGAGTCTTAAAAAGCAAAGTTGAGCTTCTGGAGTAGAGCTATTCTGATCGATGAATTTCTCTTAGACTACGACTATTCTGAACGCCATGAGATCGAGATCTCGGCGCCGGTGCCGACTGTTTTTGCAAAAGTACTAAAGTTAGATTTCCGGCGCTCGTTGGTCATTCGTATCTTATTTGCGCTGCGCTCGCTGCCCGGACTTTTTACCCGGCGTGAGCAAAGTTCGCCATCATTGGGATTGACGATGGACGCTTTGCTGAAATCGGGATTCATTTTGTTGGCACAAATCCTGAATCAAGAAATCGTGCTGGGATTGGTCGGTCGATTTTGGACCGCTTGCGGCGACATTCAAAAAATGGACGCCGAGAGTTTTCATAATTTCAATCAACCCGGCTTTGCCAAAGCGCTGTGGAATTTTAGTCTGCACCCAGAAAAAACCGGCGTAATTTTGCGCACCGAAACTCGCATCAAGTGTCTCGATGAACAAAGCCATCGGAAATTTGCACGCTACTGGAAAATCGTTCAGCCGTTCAGCGGTTGGGTGAGGAAAGAGGCGTTGCGAATCATAAAAGCGGAAACGGAAAAAAGAAAGGAGGCAACATGAAGGTTCAGAATTTTGCCGACGTGAAGGAGACCGTTGTCGCGATGGATGGCGCCAAAGAGGCTAAAATGCGATTGCTGATTTCCGACAAAGATGGCGCGCCCAACTTCGCCATGCGCATGTTCACAGTGGCGCCCGGCGGCCACACACCTTTTCATTTTCACAATTATGAACATGAAGTCTTCGTGTTGGAGGGCGAGGGTGTTTTGAAAGCCGAGGAGGAGACTCATCATTTTAAAGCCGGCGACGTGATTTATGTTTCTCCCAATGAAAAGCACCAGTTTCAAAATGTTGGTATGCAGGATCTGAAATTTCTGTGTCTCATTCCTAATCCGGAAAAGTGCGCATGAAAACGACGAACTCTCTGAAACGGCTTCGCTGGGTGCTGTGTATTTTTGCGGTGGTGGCGCTGGGTTGCCAATCTTCAACGCCGAAAGTTGCAAATCCTATCGTTGGGGATATTGAACATCTGCGCCGGGAAAAAGATCTGTCGTACAAGAATGACGCCGACTCGCCCATTCCCGATGACAAAAAGGCCAACTTCACCGGGCTAAGCTACTTTCCCGTCGATCTGAAATATCGCTTTGAGTTGCCGTTGCACAAAAACGCGGTGCCCGATACTTTCAAAATTCTGACCAGTGCTGGTGTGGAACGAGATGCCATTAAATACGGCTACTTTGCATTTGAACTCGACGCTCAGCCCAGCACGCTGCAGGTTTACCAGCTGCTCGACATTCGAAGCAAATACCCCGATTATTTGTTTCTACCATTCCTCGACGCTACCTCCGGCAAAGAAAGCTACGGCGGCGGCCGTTATTTGGATTTTGAGGAGAACGAGTCCGGAATTTACACAGTGGATTTCAATGCGGCGTACAATCCGCTCTGTGCTTACGGAAAAACCGGCTATCGTTGTCCCATCCCGCCGGCAGAGAATCGGCTGCCAGTGCCAGTGAAGGCGGGGGAAAAGTACCAGACGAACAAGATAATGGATCCGTGAATTGCGCCTAAATCAGATTATCATCCCCGCTTATGTTTTGAATAAATTACATTGGAAGCACCATGTTTCTGAAGAAGAGGTACACGAAACTTTATGGAGCAAACCCGAAGTATTTTTTGTAGAAAAGGGAGATGTGATTGGCGAGGATGTTTATCTTGCACTGGACAGACAGACTCAGGCCGTTATCTTAGCGTCTTTTTTATCCACAAAAGAAATCAAAATGCTGTTGTAATAAGTGCACGAGATATGACCAAAAAAGAAAGGAAGATTTATGGGAAAAAATAAGACTCTCGAACCCATACCTGAGCACTTCAAAAATTTAGAAGATGCCTCTGAGTTTTGGGACACACACGATGCGGGGGATTACGAGAAATATCTACGTCCGATTGATGAGCAACTTGAGTTCACAAAGGAATTGCCCCAAGCAGTTTTGTTGGAGCGTGCCCTCTCGAAAAAATTAAAAGAGGTTGCCCAACACAAAGGAGTTTCATTGGAGACATTAGTCAATCTCTGGTTACGTGAAAAACTAATTTCGGAATAGCCATGACCCAGCTCCTCTACCAAACCGACAGCTATCTCAAAGAGCAACAAGCCACCGTCATCGCTATTGAAGACGGCGCGCTGGCTTTGGATCAAACCATTTTCTATCCCGGTGGTGGTGGTCAGCCCCCGGATGAAGGGACAATTATTGGGGATGACGGTGAATCGCCCATCAAAAGTCTGAAGAAAGTTGGTGAGAGCGTCCTCCACTGGTTGGCTGGAGAAACACTGAATGTTGGGACAACCGTTACTTGCCGCCTGAATTGGGAGCGCCGTTACCAGCTCATGCGCACCCACACCGCGCTGCACATTCTCTGCGGCGTCATCTGGCGCGATCTCGGCGCGCAGGTCACAGGCGGCAATATGGAGCCGCTGAAGGGTCGCCTGGATTTTGAGCTGGAGTCGATGTCCGCTGATTTTGCAGAACGTATTGAAGGACTGTTAAACAACGAAGTGTCGGCAGCACGAGATGTCCGGATGAAAATTCTTCCACGGGAAGAAGCGTTCAAGATTCCGGATTTGATTCGCACGAAAATCAATCTGCTGCCCGATGGCATTCAGCAAGTGCGGACGGTGGAAATCGTCGGACTGGATTTGCAGGCAGACGGCGGCACCCACGTAGCCAACACCCGCGAAGTAGGCCGCATCAAAATCGTGGGACACGAAAGCAAAGGGAAGATCAACAAGCGGCTGCGGATTCAAATCGAAGATTGAGCAGAAGTTTACTAAACCTTCGAGGTTTAGTAAACTTAATTTGGCAGATAGCAGTTTGCGGCAGACAGTTGGCAATTGAACAGGAGGAGGAAAAGGTGAGGCATCTTTACGGGTCTTACGTTTTGATGACGGGTGCGTTGCTATACGGCTGGATCTCTAATGTGTCGGCTCAAATTAATACGGTGCCGGCTGTCGCTGAAACCGCAGCCATACTGCAGCAGGACACTACACCGGACAGCGTATTGCACACATCGACTCAACCGGATTCTTCGAAAGTAGTCAATAACGCCAGTTTCTTTTTGCGAGTAAAGAAATGGGCCAACGAGAATGAAGGTTTCATCACTTTATTCGTAGCACTAATCGGTGGCAGTTGGGCGCTCTTTCTTTATTTACGCGCAAGAGCTCGTCGCCTCACTACCGACGGCATTCCCGACAAACGTACCGCCCAGCAACCTTACCTCGATCACATCATCGCCAGTCACAAACATCTGCCCGTCGCTGGCTTTGAGACCAACCTGCGCGTTCCCATTCAATTAGAAAATGTTTACCAAGGATCGCCTCAAGTTCCCCCTCCTTATTTTCAAGGAGGGGGTTAGGGGGAGGTTTATAATAATCGGGAGATCGCAAACATGCCCCAACACTTCAACCGCACCACCGAAAAAGCCAAACGCCGAGAACTTCGCAACCACGCCACGGACGCTGAA
>Ga0247727_10003342_pt1 | contig 35539 bp, 30 predicted proteins | sample WisWelCaveWW1625_FD_202498 | JGI IMG/M metagenome (GOLD analysis project Ga0247727, IMG submission 202498) | Biofilm microbial communities from Wishing Well Cave, Virginia, United States - WW16-25 | ecosystem: Environmental > Aquatic > Deep subsurface > Groundwater > Cave microbial mat | place...
TGCTGGAATGTGAAGCCGCGTCCATTTTGCTGTACGACGAAAAACAGGGACGGCTGTCTTTTGCCGCCGCCACCGGCTCCGACCCGCGCAAACTGGCGCAAATCCCCGTGCCGCTGGACTCGAGCCTGGCGGGGACGATCTTCCGCACGAACAAACCCATTATTCTGAACAGCGTCGAACAGGACCCGCGGCACTTTACCGCCGTGTCCGATCAAGTCAGCGTGCATGTCCGCTCGCTGGTGGGCGTCCCGATGGTGATGAAAGACCGCGTCATCGGCGTGCTGGAGGGGATCAATAAATTCGAGGGCGACTTTGGCGAACAGGACGAATCGATTCTATCCGTGACGGCTTCCCACGCCGCCACCGCCATTAACAATGCGCGCTTGTTTCGCGACGCCGAACGCCGCGCCCAATATCTCGAAGCCGTGCGCGACATCAACAACGCCGTGCTGGATAGTTTCGATCTCCAGTTGACCCTGCCGCAAATCCTTTCCCAGATTCAACGGCGACTCAACGTGGACGCCGCCGACGTGCTTCTGCTTGATCGGCGCCTCAAAGCTCTCACCTTCGCCGCCGGCATCGGCTTCCGTACCGACGCGTTGAGGCAGGTTGTACTGCACGTAGGCGAGGGAGTCGCCGGGCGGGTTGCAAATGACAAGAAAATGGTAAGCATCCCGGACTTAAATGCCGCAGGCGAGGAATTCACGCGCGCCGCGTTGTTGAAAGGCGAGGACTTCATTGAGTACCATGCCGCGCCGCTGATCTCCGAGGGCAAGGTCAAAGGCGTGCTTGAAATTTTCCACCGCGCGCCGCTCGACGACAACCCCGATTGGCTGGCGTTTTTTCGCGGACTGGCTGAACAGACCGCCATTGCGATTGACAGCGCCATGCTTTTCAGCGATCTGCAAAAATCCAACGCCGACCTGACGCTGGCGTATGACGCCACCATTTTAGGCTGGTCGCGCGCCCTCGACCTGCGCGACCGGGAAACGCAGGGACACACCCAACGCGTCACGCAGGCGACCGTTCAACTGGCGCGCGCTTACGGCTTGAACGAGGAAGCCATCACACACATCCGCCGCGGCGCGTTACTGCACGACATGGGTAAAATGGGCGTGCCGGACGCGATCCTGCTCAAGCCCAACAAACTCACCGACGAGGAATGGAATAAAATGCGGCAGCATCCGCAATACGCCCGCGATATGCTCGTGCAGATCGAATACCTCGCGCCCGCGCTCGATATTCCGTTTTGTCATCACGAGAAATGGGACGGCGCCGGCTACCCGCGCGGTTTGAAGGGCGAGGAAATTCCGCTTGCCGCGCGCCTGTTCTCGGTCATAGATGTATGGGACGCGCTGTACTTTGATCGTCCCTATCGCAAAGGCTGGGGCATGGAAGAGACGCTCAAATACGTCCGCGAACAAAGCGGAAAGCATTTCGATCCAAACGTCGTGGAGGTGTTCCTGCGCGTCGTTCAGGATATCTTCCAGGAAAGTTCGCTTCTCCCTTTGACCGGGCCCTCCGATCAAACCCCGGGCAAGCCTGATTCAGCCTCCTGATAATTTCCCCCATGGCAGACAACACATACGATGTAATCATCGTCGGCGGCGGCGTGATGGGATGCGCGACCGCCTATTACTTGTTGAAAAACGATCCGCGCTTGACCGTCGCCATCCTCGAAGCGGACCCGACTTACGAGCGCGCCTCCACGCCGCTATCCGACGGCAACATGCGGATTCAATTCAACGTCAAAGAGAATATTCAGATGTCGCAATATGGGATGGAAGTCATCGCGCGCTTCCCCGAAGAGATGCAAGTGGACGGCGAAAGACCCGACCCCGCTTTTCGTCAGCAGGGCAACCTCTTCATTCTGGATGAAGCGAGCCGCGGCGAATCCCACGCAGGTTATCTGTTACAAAAAAGCCTCGGCTGCGAAATCGAGTGGCTGACTCCCGCAGAAGTCCAAAAAAATTATCCGTTATACAATCTCAAGGATTGCGTCGCCGGGACGTTCGGTCAGAGCGACGGCACAATGTCTCCGCTGGCGGTGTTGATGGGATATAAAAAGAAGGCGACTGCATTGGGCGCGAAATACATCCAAGCCGAGGTCGTTGAGATTCTAAAGAATGGCGATCAAGTTGTCGGGGTCAAATTATCTTCGGGCGAAATATTGAACAGTAATATAGTAATGAACGCCGCGGGCGCGTGGGCGCCAAAGATCGCCAAAACCGTCGGTGTGGATTTACCGATTATCCCCACGAAACGACAGGTTACTGTCATTGAGACCAACGCCCGTCCCGAAAAGATATTGCCCGCCCTCGTCCTGCCTTCCGGTTTGTACGTCATTCACGAGAGCGAGGGAATCTTTCTGTGCGGCAAGTCGTTTGCGGATGATTATATCGGCTATGATGATTTCATCTGGGAACGCAAACGCTTCGAGGAAATTATCTGGCCCGAAGTGGTTGAGAATATCCCATCCTTTGACCGCCTCAAAATTTTGCGCGGCTGGGCGGGACTGTACGAAGTCAACGCGCTGGACGGCAACGCCATCCTCGGCGAGTGGCCCGGGTTGAAAGGCTTATATCTCGCCAATGGATTCTCAGGTCACGGCTTTCAGCAATGCCACGCGGTGGGGCGTTACATCGCCGAGTTGATGCTGGGCAAGACCCCGTCTCTTGATCTATCCATCTTCTCCCCGCGCCGAATTTTGGAGAATAAGCCGGTATTCGAAAGTAAAAGAAAAATAGTTTGAACGACAATGAATGTGGTTGAAAGGAAAGAAGAGCATGCCGCGTAAAATGTGGATACACAAATGTGGAAATTATCATGACACCATTGTATGGCGCGGGGTAGAAGTATGTCCCGACTGCGGAATACGCGCTAATTACGATGGATGGCATTTTAGCATGATCGAAGAAATGGCTGCTTATCAACACCGCACTAGCCTCAAACCCGTTGGTCAACATCGTCCTTTAGCAGATAGGCTGCTTGATCCATACATGCATGTCTGTGCGCAATGCCTGGGTAAAGGTTTGATAGATATAAATGATGGCGGGGACTGGAAAATCTGCCCTGCTTGTAAAGGGGCAGAATATCTATTCGGTGGTGATAAAGAAGAATTCGACGCGCTGCGAAAGGAAATTTTGATTGCGTTTCCTGATTGTGAGGCTTAGTAGCCATGCAAGAATAACTTCCTTACTTCAGCAAACCCATTATGTCTTTGCGAGGAGGGCTCTTGCTCTTTCCGACGAAGCGTCGCGTGGCGCCGTGGCGACACAATCCCCCCTGTAATTAGGAGACTGCTTCGGCAAAACCAAGCGCGCCTCGCAGCGACATGGGAAGTTGTTTTTACACAAGTCCTTAGCTTATGGCTCGGGAATCCGCGTGTTCTGTCCCCAAATTTCCTTGACGCTCCGATTTTCGAGTGATAAACTCTGGGCATCTAATTCTTCCTGAAAGGAGGCACGACCCATGAAAGCCAGCATCATATCCACTACAAACGTTGTATTGAGCGCGCCTCCCAAAGTTGGTGAATCGTAGTAACGACTTCAGTCGTTTACCTCGCCGCAGGCGCGTCTCGCCCTGCGGTTTTTCTTTTAACCGCAGAGATCGATTCCCTTTTATCTGCGGTGAACCAAGTATGGATACGAAAAACTACATCAATCTCTTCGACGAATTAGACAGCACCGAACAAACGAATAACTATATAAACAGGGGCAAACGCCGGGAGCGCTTTCCCGCGCGCCATTTCAAATATGCCGAAGCGCGAGACGCGGAATTTCGCAAAGGACAGGACGACTCGAGCCGCAGTTTCGAATACACGTACCAGGCGGCGCGCTTCGAAGAATGGTGGCTGCTTGAGTCGCTGGGCGATTTCTACGAACACAAATGGATCAAGGACGTATTGCGCCGACTCAAAGGCGGCAAGGAGGCGTCGGTCTATTTGTGCCGCGGCAGCGAGGCGACCGAATCGGCGCTGGTAGCCGCGAAGGTCTATCGTCCGCGCTCGTTACGCAGCCTCAAAAACGACGGCGTCTATCGCATCGGTCGCACCGATCTCGACGAGGATGGTAACGCGCTTGTCAAGGAAGCGGATGTCAACGCCATTCGCAAGCGCTCGAACTACGGCGAAGAACTCCGTCATACCTCGTGGATTGCCTACGAGTTCAACACGCTGGAGATGTTGCGCGAGGCGGGCGCCGATGTCCCCAAGCCGTACGCGATGGAGAAGAACGCCATCCTGATGGAATACATCGGGGATGACGAGACCGCCGCGCCGACTCTCAACGCTGTGACTTTGGATCGCGACGAAGCGCGCGGACTCTTCGACCGCGTCATTTTCAACTTGAACCTGCTCCTAACCAGAAACCGGATCCACGGCGATCTGTCCGCGTACAACATCCTATACTGGGACGGCGACATCACGCTGATAGATTTTCCCCAGGTGGTGCATCTCGAAATGAATCCCGCCGCATGGACGATCTTCCAACGCGACGTGACGCGCGTCTGCCAGTACTTCGCCTCGCAAGGCGTAAAGACCAACGCGCGCAAACTCGCCGCGGACTTATGGACATCGCATGGACACAGGCTTATCAAAGAGGTTCATCCGAGTCAATTGGACGCGGAAGATCCCAACGACAGAAAGTTATGGGAGAAGCAGAAAGTCGCTCGCTAACAACCAGCGCGTCGCGCCCCTCATCTCATGGGCGCGACGCGCTTATTATCGCCAATTACGATTTACCAATTACGAATTCTCCAATCCCCAATTCTCCAATTCTCTAATCCCCAGTCTCTCTCTTCACAAACTTCCCCCACAACCCATATCCCTCATTCCGCCTCTGCTCGCGCCGCTCATGCTGTTCGTGGATTTGCTCCACGTGATCGGCCTTCTCCTCAATCGCGGCTTCGAGCCACAAGCGACCCTTCTCCGCCGTCGCGTGACTCCCCGCGCCATACGCGCCGGTTTTCGTATCGTCGTCCCAGGGTGGATTCGCCACCAGCGCGCCGCCCTCGATCCAATCCATGAAATAGTCGGGCGTTGCGACGAAGTCTGTCTCATCCACCACGCGTTCCATCTTGCAGAGGTCCGGGCGCAGGTGCAAGAGATACGAGGTTTCCAATTCGCCCGCGTGACCCATCCCGCCGATCTTCGATGTGCGATATTTTGGAATCACTACCGCGCCAATGCTTCCCGAAGTGTGCAGCCACGCCGTCGCGCAGAAAATTCGACGATGCCGTTCGCCCGCGTACTTGACGATGTTCACCAGAAACGACGAGTTGCCGCCGTGTCCGCTCATCAGGTAAAAGCGATCAAATCCGCGCGCGGCAAGAACATCAATTGCCGCCACCCAAAAATCCTCGAAGGCGCGTCCGCCCGCGTTCATGGTCGCGGCAAACGATGAACGATGTGTGCTGACTCCATACGGCATGACTGGCATCGTCCAACAGCGTGTAGGCAATTTAGCGCTCGTGCCTTTGGCGATGGAACCTATAATGATTGTATCGGTGGAGAGGGGGAGATGAAATCCGTGCTGTTCGGTGTGACCGATTGGAATCAATATCACTTTGCCGCGTTCGGAATCGGGAGGGATTTGCACAAGCGATGAATCATGTGTTGGGTGCGGCAGGCGAAGGATGAAGGGTGAATGATGAAGGATGAATGTAGATTGCGGATCAATCCCTGATGGCGCAAGACAATAGACGCGCGAGAAACCGTCATCGCGTAAACTGTCGAGCAGGTTGAAGATGTATTGGGCAAAGATATGATCGGGCAATTCAAGTCCGCTGCCGCGCCAGCCGAAAGGGAAGGGCGGCAGGAGTCCCACACGCGGAGGATCGCTCAGTTGACTGGCAAGCAGGTTCAAGCCCGTCCTGAGCGGAGGCGAAGGATCGTAGCCTGAGCCGAGCGGGAGGACGAGCGGCGTGTCGCGCGGCAATTCCGCGACCGCATCCCATGTCATTTCGTCGTAGTTGAAAAATGTTGTTGTCATTTGGGAGCCTCGTGGTATGAATTTTCAATCTTCGTGTAGTCAGTATATCAACCTATCTTCCCTTTCACAACATCGCCTTCAAAAACATACATCGCCAAGTATAACCAACATCATAACGAAATTCTGCATTTCATCTATAAACCTCGACGAGCATGAAATCCTCTGCCCGACACGATGACGCTCAATTTTCCTTTCGGCAATCGCGGATATCATGTAAAATCCTGCCATGTTTATATAACCTTGCAAAGGCATGTCCTCAGGATCACAACCCTGGCAAGGCTAATATCAGGAGAAGGCCATGCTGTCCAATATATCCCGCTCGCTCACTTATTTGAACTCAATTCTCTACGCGGTTTTAGGAGCGTTCTTATTTTTCCTTCCTGAACAACTCGCGCCCGTCTTCGCCTGGAAGGTGACTCCGTTTATGGCCGCGACCATGGGCGGGTGGTGTCTCGGCAACGCCTGGTCGGCGTTCTTTAGCGCGCGCCGCTGGGATTGGAAACTCGTGTATATGGCGTTGGTTTATCTGTGGATATTTGGGGTGGCGGAGTTGGGCGTGCTGATCGCGTTTCGCGGCAAACTGGCGCTTCAACATCCCATCGCGTGGCTGTATCTCATTACAATCCTCTTGAACGCGTTGACCGCCGCCGTCGGTTTCTATGAGTGGATGCGGCTCAAGCCGGCGCGCGAAGCGTTTGGTCCGCAGGCGCGAAGTTTTCATTACATCCTGATATCCGGCTTCGTTCTGATTGTCGTTGTGTTGGCGGTATATGGTTTGTACGCGCAGATCGGCGACCCCGGCACAAACGGCGGCGTGTTCCCCGAAGTCATGTCGCTCTTTACCCTGCGCGCGTTCGCGGCGTTCTATCTCTCGTTGAGTTTGAGCGCGGCGCTTGGGCTGCGCGAACGGAACCTGCACGCGCTGCTCAACTACGGCTTTTCGTCGTACATGCTCGTGCTTGCCATCACCGCCGCGATATTTGTTTACTTCCGCCTGTTCGATTTTTCCGCGCATCCGGGGCAACTCATTTACGTCGGCGCGTATTTTCTGGTCGGCATCCCGCTGACGGTCACGATCCTGCGCGAAGGCACGGGACTCGCCAAATCATAAATGGATATCGCCAGCCCGCAAAACCCCAGAATTAAACACATCGTCAAACTACGCGACGATAAGAAGACTCGCAAGCAGGAGGGGTTGATGCTCGTGGAGGGATTCGACGAGATTCAACTTGCCCTCTCCGCTGGACACACACCTCAAACGCTTCTCTCCTCGCCCGAACCTGATTCTCGTCAATTGACCTTTTCCTCCGCTGAGACTCTTATGGTCTCCCGCGCGGTCTTCGAGAAGATTTCCTACCGTGAAAATCCCGACGGCTGGCTGGCGATATTTCCAATTCCCAAAACATCCTACGATGATTTGAAACTCAGCGATAATCCGCTGGTCATTGTGGCTGAGTCCATCGAGAAGCCCGGCAACCTCGGAGCGATCCTCCGCACTGCGGACGCGGCGGGCGTGGATGCGGTCCTCGTCTGCGACCCGCGCGTGGACGTATGGAATCCGAACGTGGTGCGCGCCAGCCGGGGAACAGTGTTCAGCGTGCCAGTCGTCGAGGGAGATAACGCGTCGGCGTTGAAATGGTTGAAGAGCAGTAAGTTGCGAATCGTCGCCGCGACTCCCTCCGTCGATGAGACCTATTCGGACATGGATTTGAGTCAGCCCAGCGCCATCGCGGTCGGAACGGAAGATGAAGGTCTCAGTGATTTCTGGTTGTCGAACGCGGATGCGAAGGTGAAAATCCCAATGCTGGGAAAAGTCAATTCATTGAATGTGTCCGTCTCGACCGCGCTGATCGTATACGAGGCGCTGAGGCAGAGGGGAGCGTAAATCCGGGCGCTGGATTTATTCCTTCTATGCTCAAATATCATAGGCTTTCATCCCCGCTTTCATCGCTCCGGTGACTGTGCCATCCACGAATTCTTGGCCGGGAAAAAACCACTCTTCGGGATCATAGCGATTATCGGAATATTTGTAGACGGCGAAACCCCAATCGTCCATTTTGCCGTTCCATTTCAGGCGGCAAATCGGCGACGGCTCGCCGCCCAGGTCGTCGCGGTCAAGATAAAGATATTTGCCTTTGAAGCGCGCCGAGTAGCCGACGATCCCGAATTCCTTGAATTCTTTGTCGCTAAAATATTCCCGGTTGAATTCGTCAATCAGTTTTTGCGCTTCGGCTTGAACTTCGATGGGAATGGATTGTTTCTGCGGCATGAAAACCTCATTCGTTCAAATACACATTGGCGGAGATCAAAAACGCCTGTTCCGGCTTGCCTGTGAATTGACCGTCGTCGTACATGGACAATTCGTATTTTTCATTGCTGTAGGTATAGAACGCGAAGCCCCATTTGTCGTCGCTGAAATAACGCAGGCGGCAGAGATGCGTGGGAGTATCCCGCAATCTTTCGATGAGTTGCGCGCGCGTTTCGGGGTAATCGGCGGGGGGCCAACCATCGGGGACGGATGGCTCGGTGTAGGCGTCAATGTAACAGAACTGGTTTTTGAACCGAACTTCGAGGCGCGTGTATTTGCCTTTGAATTTCTTCTCTGCCACCGTGCGGATGCGTTTCTCGACCTCAGCCTGCACGGCGGGCGGGATTTTTATTCCGCCTGAATTGGGATCGAATACCCAGGTTCCTCTTGGCGACATATTGACCTTCCTATTCCTCTTCCAGGATATCGAACAGCTTCAGCAAACGGGCGGATGCCTTGTGAATTTTGCGGGCGACCGCGCCGATTTCATCCGCCGATAAAGTCCCCTGCGCGTCCGCGATGGATGCCTCCAGGCTGGCGCGGGCGAGGGCCAGCGCGGAGTTTTGAAGCGCGTTGGCGCTCTTTAGCTTGCCCAGCGCTGCGGATATTTCCTTCAACTGCGGCAGGATGTTTTTCCTCGGTTTGACCTCCACCGAGGGCGACCGATCAGGTCCGAGCGTGGAGATGACGCGGTCTTTGTGTTTGGCGACGGCATACACGCGGTTGATGTTCGAGCGAATGCCTCCGCCAAAATGGACGCGGTATCCCGATAGCAAACCGTCATAAATGATCTGACCCTTGAACGGAAGCAGGACGGCTTCGACCATTTGCGGCAGGGCGTAGGAGGGGACCACTTCCTCCAGCGGGTCTTGTATGCCGTGCACCGAGTAGACCTGGTTGTCGTTACCGATGAAGATCGAGCCTTTTTTCAGGTGGCGCAAAATGAAAAAGCGACCCTTGATAGAGTTTTTCCATTTGCGTATGATTTCCAATTCATCCGCGGGGAGAGCGTCGGGGTTTTCGCGCGCGTAGGTTTCGATCAACGTCGTATCCTTCCACAGTTCGTCGCGCGCTTTGAGCTTCTTTTCAGTGGGGAGGTCGGCGTATTCCTCCAGCGAGGAGACGTTTTTATGGAAGCCGTGTTTCCGGTTCACGTAATATTGCAGCTTCCACATCAGTTCGAAGAATAGCTTTCCGTCGGCGGGCGGGAGGGTCATGGGGGGATTCCTTTCCTGTTTCCATCTTCCATTGCGTGAATAATGGCAAGTATAACCCCGTCAATGTCGTTCATCACATCGTTATTCCAAAAGCGGATTACCTTGTAGCCCTGCGTTTCCAGGTACTTTGTTCTGTCTGCGTCGTATTCTTTCTGTTCCAAATGTTGACTTCCATCCAGTTCAATAATGAGTTTGGCTTTCGGTGAACAAAAGTCGGGAATATAGCTGCCAACTGCATGTTGTCTGCGGAACGCGACTCCCAACTGGTCATTTCGGATTCGGGACCAGAGTTTGCGCTCGGCCGGAGTAGGGTCTTTGCGGAGTTGAATGGCTTGGTGTTTGGTTTTGGGGTTACTTCTTTTTGGGCGCGGCATCAGCCCCTCCCTGCCCTCCCCAAATGCGACGAAAACCACGTCGAATTTGGGGAGGGAGTAATTTCAACCTGGGTAGAAATAATCATATTCATTCCTGTATTACATTCTCCTCCCCCAAATTCCACGAGCATGGAATTTGGGGGAGGACGGGTGGGGGCTAATGCTCGAACGCCTCCGCCAGCAGACTCTCAAATTGCGAAGCATCCCCTTCAGGGGACAACCCCTCGACACTTCGACAAGCTCAGTGCAACGCCTGCCTCTCACTCTCCCCCATCCTCCCCCGCAGGGACTCGATGTCTCGACTGGGCTCGACAACTGCCCGCGCTACCACGACCGTAAACTCTTCTTGCAGGCTTGTGTCGCAGTGGTTGGCGGTTCATCCCCACGTGTGTGGGGAATACGAGATGAAGATTTGGTAGTTCATGGTTTGATCCGGTTCATCCCCACGTGTGTGGGGAATACTCAGCAGGTTTCCGATGAGTTCATCTTTCCCGCGGTTCATCCCCACGTGTGTGGGGAATACGGCGCTTTGTTGTGCGAAGGCTTCGCGGAAGGTCGGTTCATCCCCACGTGTGTGGGGAATACAACGTCAAAAAGCCCGCGCCCGCGTTGACCGCGGTTCATCCCCACGTGTGTGGGGAATACGGCAAGCCTTTAGTTATGTGCGTCTGTGGTCACGGTTCATCCCCACGTGTGTGGGGAATACACAGTTGTCGAGGGGAAACAGCCCGCTCGAACCGGTTCATCCCCACGTGTGTGGGGAATACCATGTCATGCTCCCAAGTTAAAAAGTTTACAGCCGGTTCATCCCCACGTGTGTGGGGAATACGTGATGATCGTCTCATCGCCGAACTTGGTGACGGTTCATCCCCACGTGTGTGGGGAATACTGGCTGACGCCTTCGGCGTTTCGGCTTGGATCGCGGTTCATCCCCACGTGTGTGGGGAATACGTTCTTGCTCCTTTCGTTCCTTGCGCCGCCCGGCGGTTCATCCCCACGTGTGTGGGGAATACTTTCTCCTCGTCTGTTTCAGATGTGCTAAACCCCGGTTCATCCCCACGTGTGTGGGGAATACAAAGCGACAAATACAGATACAATGTTTATACTCGGTTCATCCCCACGTGTGTGGGGAATACGAATATCTAAATCGGGCGGACGTGTTCCACGTCCGGTTCATCCCCACGTGTGTGGGGAATACTTGTTGCGGTGTTGCCCCACAGCATTGACAAACGGTTCATCCCCACGTGTGTGGGGAATACGATCTGGCGCATGCGCATGAACGGGGTTTTTACGGTTCATCCCCACGTGTGTGGGGAATACCTTTACCGCCGCCGCGCCGTTTTTGCGTTCCTCTGGTTCATCCCCACGTGTGTGGGGAATACTTCCTAACCCGCACGCTAAACAGCGGGCTTTTCTGGTTCATCCCCACGTGTGTGGGGAATACTGAAACACAGGCAGGAGAGACGCGGGCATAGCCGGTTCATCCCCACGTGTGTGGGGAATACAGGGCTTATGCTGTTTCTGTCTCCGATGTTGTTCGGTTCATCCCCACGTGTGTGGGGAATACACCTTCCCACGCAGATAAAAACGGCGACGAGCCGGTTCATCCCCACGTGTGTGGGGAATACCTCTCCAATTTGAATTTCATGGTCTTTCATGGTCGGTTCATCCCCACGTGTGTGGGGAATACTTTCTGATTTTGGGAACGGTTCGCCGTTATTTCGGTTCATCCCCACGTGTGTGGGGAATACGTATCAGAACCTTTTCTTTTTAGCGGATAATACGGTTCATCCCCACGTGTGTGGGGAATACGGGCGTTGCTTGTAGCCGTTTAGTAGTTCATTGGCGGTTCATCCCCACGTGTGTGGGGAATACAGCGATTCCACCGTGATCGTCTTGCCCGTCTTCGGTTCATCCCCACGTGTGTGGGGAATACCAACGCCACCATGCCATCAATCTTCTCGCGACTCGGTTCATCCCCACGTGTGTGGGGAATACTCGTTGACCTTTGCCGCCGCGCCCGCCTATGCCGGTTCATCCCCACGTGTGTGGGGAATACTGTCACTTGGTTAGTCCAGATACGCTAAAATGCGGTTCATCCCCACGTGTGTGGGGAATACTTGCCGCTCTTTATGGGCGGCAAGTGTTTTTTCTGGTTCATCCCCACGTGTGTGGGGAATACAACATTGTATCTATGCTTTCGCTTGGTTTTTCCGGTTCATCCCCACGTGTGTGGGGAATACAGAAAACTTAGTCACCGTACCGCTACACATCCCCGGTTCATCCCCACGTGTGTGGGGAATACTTGAATTGGGGTATTATTGTGGGATTGCTCTACGGTTCATCCCCACGTGTGTGGGGAATACTTTGGCGGTGTGGTTGTTTGGAGAAGACTTTTCGGTTCATCCCCACGTGTGTGGGGAATACGTTGCTGGCGTCCTACGTGGATGAAAAATACGTCGGTTCATCCCCACGTGTGTGGGGAATACGGAAGACGACTAAAATCTTTTTGATAACCCTTCGGTTCATCCCCACGTGTGTGGGGAATACGGTTTATCAAGTTCCTTTTTGGGTCGAGGTTTCGGTTCATCCCCACGTGTGTGGGGAATACGGGAACAACACGCTGTTCATCCACGCCCACACCGGTTCATCCCCACGTGTGTGGGGAATACGAACGAACCCTAGCCAAACATTTACCCTTACCCTGGTTCATCCCCACGTGTGTGGGGAATACGTTACAGGGCGGGAAGGTTTCAAATTACAAGACGGTTCATCCCCACGTGTGTGGGGAATACCCTTATTTAACCCCAAAAAAAGAGGTTTTAAGGGTCCTGTTCGGTTTCACTTTCTGGACTTGGCTCAGTATAGTGAGTAGGCACAGTGTTCTCAGGGATGAACACCAACTGCAACCCTTCCATATCCACCACGGAACGCTTGGTATTGCCGTCCATGCGCATCGCGAAATGCTGTTCGGTGTTGGTGCTCCAGGCTTGGACTACGCCGCCGTTCTTGCACTCCTTTCTGCACTTCTCCCAAAGGAAGTCACGCACACGGGCAGAGACATGACCGATGAAGACATTGGGATACGGCTCCAACAGCCAGCGCGTCAGTTCGCCGCGTAGACGCTTGGGGACGTTTTCGAGGATGATCGTCATCATAGGGCTGACTCGCTTTCATCAAAGAGATCGGTCCACAATTCGGTGGGAAGCGCAGGGTCGGCGTCCACGTCCAAAACTTCATTGACGGGTTCGGGCGGCGTTTCCAGAATTTCATCAATATCAGGGAGAATTCGCTCCAGCAATTTGACTTCACGGAATTTCTCACGGCAAGCCATGCGGGCGCGGCGTTCGACATTTTGGTCGCTCTCTGCCACAACCGCAAATGCAATCGGGATGGTGAGATCGGCTTTATAGAGGTCGGCAATGTCGTACACGAACGAGAGTTGTTTGCCCGTGTGGACAAAGCCAATGGCAGGCGAGTAGCCGCCAGAAACAATCGCCGCATGACAGAGGGAGTTGAGTGTGGCATTCGCCGCCGAGAGCGCACGGTTGATCGGGTCGTTGCCATGCCAGTTGAAGCGGTCATACGCGCGTCCATGCCATGCAACGCCATAAGCCTCGCTCGCCTTCTTATATGCGCGGCGGACACGCACACCCTCGAAGCCGCGAATTTGCGGAAGCGTGAGCGATGGGTCGAGTGTTTCTTCAAATCGTTTTTGATACATGCGGATGCAAACGCGGGTATGTTTGACGGGGTCACAAGCCAGCTCCGCTTGTTTGAGCAAATGGTAAGCCTTGCGGGTTTCACCCAACCCCTGCGCGTAGAACTTGGTCATCTCTTCGCCCGTCCATAACATACTGCATCCGTTATCTGCCAGAACCTTGACGGCGGCATGAGTGATCTTCGTGCCTGGTCCCATCATCAATACACACAGCGACGCGGCAGGCACGAGTGTGCGCCCCTCTTTTTTCCATAGTTCGATTGCATGTCCAGCCTGTTCGATCACTGCGTGCTCGACGTAGAGATACGAAAGGCTGTCACGCAACTTGGGTAATCCATATAAATCTTGCATGAAAGCCTCCTTGTTGTTTATTGTTAGTTGTCATTCTCCCGAAGGGACACCGCTTCGGACGGTGTGAGGGAGCGGAGTGACCGAAGAATCTCGCTCTTTCACATGACATGGGAGACTCTTCACTTCGTTCAGAGTGACATAAAGAAACTATTCGGTTGTTAAGGTGCGGGTCGTCGCTCACAGACCTCCGAGTTTTTGAAAAACTCGGAGGTCTTGCTAACCAGCGCGCGCCAAAGAGAGCAAGCCGAAGCCGTAACCTTTGGCAGGACCAATTCCAGTTTGCAAGGCTTGAAGCAATTGTTCTGATTGGATGACTCTCAATATTCCTTCAAACAAAACTGCATAATGGACTTGCGTTTGCTTGTCCTTTTGCGGGTTCTTGCGGCTGTAAACCATGCCGCGCGGGTTGACACGCCAATGTATCAACTCTGCGCCCGATTCAGCTAGCTTTCGCTTCAACCACTCGATTTGGTCTGCTTCCTTGAAAATGCCAAGCCGCGTCTTATGCTTCCCACCGTCGTCTCTTTCGAGTGTCTTCTTGGCGGTTGGGTTTGCCAGCAGGCGAAAGCGGTAAACACCATCGTTGACCAGTACAGGGTTGAAGGTTTTATGTTCAGGCTCGCGTAGAAGGACATCGAATTCATCAAATGCCCTATTCCATGCGGGCGCGTGATGAGTTTGCACCAGTACCTGTGATTTCTGCTCATCCGCTTCGATACGAAAGAGCAGGCGCAAGTCATCCATACAAGCCATCATCAGACGTTGATGGACGCGATACGGATTGGATGACCAAAGCATCGCTGTACGCGAACGGTTGAGGGTGAGGCGGGAGAGGTACATTAGGCAGCCTCCTTTCCAACTGGAGGTTCAATTGAAATGTCACGGGTGTATCGTGGAAGGAAGGTTCGTCGTGAAAGCGAATCGATCTCATCACGCCTCCGAACGGCATCTTGATCTGTTGGCTTGCACTCGAGTACTGCCCGCAAAGTGCCACGTTCTTCTGTGACAGGCAGGTTTTGGCTTAATGCATCTTCCAATGTTGAATAATCGCCTGTCCCTTCAAAAACAGGCTCTGATGGCGGACAAGATTTTCTTCCCAAAAAGAATATCCAGACGGGGTTTTGTACTGCCTGGGCGAGTTGGGCAACGGTTTCATCGTCTGATCGAATCGCAACGAAGAAAGATGCGTCACACAAATAAGCACGATGAGTAGGCTCAGTGTGCGGAAGCTTAGGATTTGTATTCGGAATATATTTCGGCTTGCCGTCTGCCATAAGCAACATTGGTTCATCGTAACCGCCGCCAACAGTGTGGTAATCCACGAGCCGCGTTCCAGGTTGGTCACAGCGTATACCAATGCGAATTTTTTGCGAAAGGATGCGTAGGTCGGCATCACCATTCAAGCCAAGCGCACAGGCTAACAAACCAACAATGCCGCTCTTGGTTGGTTCGGGCGCGGTATCTCGCATACTCCAGCGCGCCCGTTCGCCCCATGATTGCATTGGACCTGCCAGGCGTAAAAAGAGAGTATTCGGCATAGTTCACTTTCCCATCTTTTCAGCCAGCCAATTCTGTAGATCAGCAAGAGAGGCTTTCTTCTCTGCGCCGTTGATCTCATATTCCTGTGTCGAAGTAAAGGCGCGTTCCGCCTTTAGGTTGAATGTCCCACTGACCTTGCCCATGTAAGTTCCAAACGCATCCACAGAAGCATCCATAAGATTTTTGTCGCTTTTTGGGTAGACTGGCTTGAGGAACGCATTTGCATAACTGACGGGAACATTCCTGGGCGAGACTTCGAGCAAAATCATATCTGGCAGGTTTTGTGCGGCAAATGAGTTTTGCTTGCCGCTGGGCTGAGAAAGAGCGGCGGCTTCAACCAATGCGAGAGCCGCACGCCGAGCGACCTCTTCATCATTGCCAAGGTTTTCAAGCAGTTTTTCCCAATGGATATTGACATATTTGTAATAGGTGGAACTGTTGAACTCCACGTCTCCGATCATATCCGCTCCAGGCTCGCTATCAGGTTTCAAATCATCCATTGCGGTATAGTAGTCGAATTCCTGAGTAATGGCATTCGTTGAAAGCGCGTGCGCTACTTGAACAGAGGCGTGAACGTTATCAAAGGCTTTCGATGTAGTCATGCGCCCAAACATCGAAATATCCACTGAACGCGGCGTCTCATGTTGGATTGCCGCTTCAAGGTCGGCAATCTTCACTTTGGCAAACTCCTTTTTCCCTTTCTCCTTATACAATGCCGCTAACTTTTCAGCAATGAGTTTGGCTTCGCCAGGCGCGAGGAAAATCAATTGCTTAGTTTTAGCTTCGCTTGTCTCTGTTGCAGCCTCTTCGCCGGCTTCGTCTTCTGCTTCTTCAGTTTTGCTTCCTTTGCGTCCAATTTCAGGAATACGAGCTAATATCGCTTGTACTGTTTCGTCATCCACTTGCAGATTTTCGAGTTCAGCTTTTACTTGATCAGATAGCATCTTTGTGCGCGTGGCGATCAGGTCATCTTTCTCAAATGCCTCCTTGAAAGCATCTGAAAGACGAATATTGCGCTTTAGGCATTGACTCGAAATGCGTCCGCGTCGGTAACCGCCAAACATGGCATCTTTGGGAGAGCCTGTATCATCGCGGTTCAGGTTGGACGGGGCATAGTTTTGCAGAATGTGAATTTGGATTAACATGATTATTCTCCTTTTTGAAAGTAATTAGTCAGCGAAATACGAACGCGCCCAACGGCGTTGTACGGAACGGTTTTCGGAAGACCACCACAATAAATCTTCCAATAGTTTTTGCCAGTTTATCTTTATCTGTTGGGATTTCAGGTAGTGCACCGCCTGACGTAAACGGAACGGCAACTGATTTTCGTCAGAGTCGAGCAAGATTTGCACGCGACGGTCAAGTCCTTTGCGATTTTTCGGGTTCTGCGCTTGGCGTAGGGAAGCGCCGAAATCGCGTTGGGCAGTGGCGCCCTCCACCATTGCATATAAGGTAGCCACAAGGAAGTATATATTTTCCTTGTACTGTGGCACACCGTTTGGAAGTATGCTGTAAAACAAAGCAGTTTCACGCGCTTCATTCAAGGTTTGTCCAGAGCAACGTTTTAGCCGCGCACGCTCGCCTGCATCGAGTTTGGCAAGGCGCTCAATAAAGATGGGGACAGGTTGGTAATCACTCATTGAGGAACTCCTTTCGTTTCTTTGATAATTGGATATTCAATTCCTTCTCTGCTTTGGCGTGTTGCGCCAGTCGTTTTGCATCATCGCCCAATGATTGCGCCGCTTGATTGAACACGCTTCTGGCACAGCCTATAACTTCGTCTGCCCAAAACCGTTGTGCAGCATCGAAGTTTTGAGGATCGTTCATCCTAAGGACATATTGGCGAAAAGGTTCTGCCAATCTTTCCCAATAAATTTCCACCATACGATTAGCAATTACCTCGTGTTGTTTTGATTTTGTCCGCCTAAAATAACCGAGAAAAATTCTGTTAATCTCGTCATTACATACGCTTGCGAAATTGGTCGCCGTACGAATATCAGTACCTGCATTTTCATCTTTCAGTACAGTTGGTGGAATGCCAAAACCTGCTTCTGCCCATGAAAATATTTTTCCTTTGTTGTCAGTCGTAAGGCTTACACAACGAAATGCAAGTGTTTGTTGATCTGATAAGTTGAGAGCAAGAAATTGTTCAATGACTTTTGGACGAAGTGTTTCATTTTGTTTCTCAGTACCTTTCCTCTTCTCCAATAAGAAGAGACCCGCAAATTCTCTCCAAATTGCCCACGCCTTACGGCGATAATTGGGTCGTATCGGAAACGCCTTATCCCTCTTTTTAGAAGATTTACTTTCTATTTTCTTGTTTTTTGCTTTCCTATCGTTAGGGAGAACATAAGCGACAAATGGATCAAACCAAACTTCGGCATTTTCTGGTCGCGTTTCTCCCATTTCCAAGTTAATTGTGTTTACCGACAAATCCGTTTTCGACCCACAGCGAGTACAGCTAAGTGGTTTCACCTGTGGATGAACTCGAATGCGACGCGCTGGAAATGTCAGGCTATGACTGTAACCAATTTTTTCTATTTCTTCGCTTGAACCAATGATAGGCATATGTTCCCACCAAGGAACATCTTTTTTGGAGCGAATTTCGGGTTGATAAGGAGGGCATACAAGAGATGCTGCCAAACTTTCAAACAGGTTTCTTCCACCAGGAATCACGTAAATCGGGGGCACACCATTGATTGAAGGTTTTATTCCCGCTCCGCCAGAACTTGCAAATGCAGGAATTACAACAAGATGCTTTGCTACACATTCAGGACAAAAAACAGCATCCTTTTCACCGCCGTGACGATAGTGAGTAACGTAACCGCCCGATGGAATATCATAAGTGAGACGGGATACATAACTGATCTTGCCCTTCTTATCTGGTTGGATTGGCAAATCTGCGCTTTGCATAAAAGGTTCTTCTTCTGAGAACACATCAAAACGGTGGGCATAGTTTTTACCGAAATCTTCAATCACATTCGCAGGGAATTTGCCAGCGCGCCATAGCTTTTTCAAATCGTTGTTTTCTTGAGGATCGAGCGCAAACTGCAAAATGGCGACCAACAGGCGGTGAATGCCTACCACCACGAGCGGCGAAGACTCATAAATGGCGCGATAGTCCTGAGTGCGTTCTAATGTCTCTTCGATGCTCAATCGTTCTACGCCGCCTTGTTCTTTTTCGAGTGTGATCCACGGCTCCGTCCATAGATTGAAAGTGGCTTTGGTTTCTGTCATATTCAGGCTCCTTTCTTGAAATCAATGACTAATCCCAATTTGGGATCCAGCAGGAAAATGATGTTTCCTTTTTCAAACTGAAAAGATGTTTTGTTCTCCGTCAAGAACAGCGGAATCGCTTCTTTCAACAAGCTTGCATCTTTGAATACTAACGACAATTCGACCATCTTGCTTTTCAATGCCCTTACTCCACGTTGGTTGCTTACACGTATGCTCCGCCTCAAGAGTTGAATTTGAAGATCGTGAGATATTTTCTGTTTTAGATTGAATTCAACATCTTTGCCGTCTACCATCGCCTTGCAAACATCGCCTCTGCGCTCAAGCGGGATAATCGTAATGCTCTCTTCGCCGAGGCGGGTTTTGGCGATTGTCCAGCCAGCTTGAGTTTCGCTTTCTTTGAATCTCAATTGGCTGATTGGACCTGAAAATGAGTCGTTGGGATGAGGGGCAGGGACAATTCTTAGTTGTGCCTGTTCAACAGCGGTATTCTGCTCTTCCTGCAACTTATTCCATGCGTCTCTCAATGGGTGATCAGCATCAGGTTCTTTCTCGTCATATACAAACTCGATCAATGGACGATAATCCATTGGTAAATTTATTTCTGACCGATTTTGTAACACTTCCCAGGTTCGATGCAAAATATATGGCGCATACACATAACGATTCACACCGAGGCTTAGCCCGCCCTTTTCGCCCCGCTCTGCATTGACATAGAAACGCGGCTCCGCATGTGCATCGGGTCTTTCGCGCCCAATATGACGGTGCAGTCGTCCAGCACGTTGAAGTAATAGATCAATTGGCGCAATGTCAGAGACCATCACATCAAAGTCAAGGTCAAGGCTTTGTTCCAAAACTTGTGTGCCGATCACAATACTTGGCTTGCGCTCCGTAGATGCAGGACCAAATTTCTCGGTGATTTCTTTCTCTCGCTTCTGCCGTTCATCCAGAGGCAATTGTGCGTGGAGTAAAAATAGTTCAACTGTGTCAGGCGCAGTTTTGTCTACTGCATCGAATATCTGTTGTGCTCGCGCTACCGTATTGGTCATCCAACATGCACAGCCGCCACTTGAAACTGCATTCAATAGCCAGTGAGCCTTTTCTTCAATCTGATCGTCACTATAGTTCAAGGATGTATCAAGAAATATTGAGCGGTTTGGCTGTTGTGCGGCAGGACTCGAATAATGAACATCTGCTTGACTGACAACCCACAAACTCGGATACGAATCATCTTGGCTCATCTCGTCTGTGATTTGGACGCCATACGCTTTTGCCAATCTCGCGCGCCGTTCTTTCGGCAAAGTTGCAGAAAGCAGAATTACAGATGTGCCGACCTTACTCAACCACTGAAGTAACATTTCGATAACAGTGGTCATATATGTATCGTAAGCATGAACTTCATCAATTATCAAAACCTTACCTGCCAAACCTATCATACGGAGTGGAACATGTTTGACATTCAATGCGGCGAGTTCAGCCTGATCTACTGTCCCGACGCCAAAAGGAGCAAGCAAAGCACGTTTCTTTGGCGCAAACCAGTCTATGGCGTCATCTTCATCCTGATTGCCATTACTCAAAGGCTGTATTCGTAAATCATCCTGATAAAGAAATGCCTGCCCATGAATTAAGTTGATTTGTGTGGGAAGGTTCAGCCTGTGAAGTAGATATTCCTGTAACCGTTCAAACATCTGATTGCTTGTGGCGGTTGTGGGAAGCGCATAATAGAATTCATCTGTAACGTTGAATTGAGCAATACGATGTGCCAACGTTAAAGCCGCCTCAGTCTTGCCTTCGCCAGTTGGCGCTTCGATGACAGCGAGGCAAGGACTCGATAAGACAGACGCTGGAATTTCATCAATTGCAATCTGTAACGGACGGGGTGTTCCAATATTTGAGAACAATTCCTGAAATTTATTTCCTGCTTCGCTTCTTGACTTTTGAAAGAATCCTGCTCTTTCTGCACCAGATTTAGCTCGTTCTATACTTTCGGGAATGTATTCGTCAAGTGATCTGTGCGGGGTAATTTTGAAGACACCACTATCTGATCCCAGCCAGTCGCACAAAATACAAAAACCAGTGAATGCCATACCTGTGGCAGAAACATTTATATCTTCGATGTATGACGGCAATTTTGTGTTCAACATTTCAAACAACAGCTTACTTGCCTCGCGGCGCAATTCTTTCCATTCCTCAGGCTCTCTACGAAGCGCGGCACGTGCATCTATTTGTGTTTGGGCGTCGCTGAACCAACCATGATGACCGCCCGCCAAATCTGCCAGCCCAGAAAGCAGTTTTTCTGAAAATGGAAAATCGGCTTCGTATTTGATAAACACCTGACTTATCAAGCCGTGCGGAGGATTGTTGTTCCATCGTTTGTTTCCTAAATCGAATCCTTCGGCAATCAAACGGGACTTTTGCAGATCATTCTGTTCCTGAAATGGGACAGAAATCTTTCCAATGTCATGCAATGCTATAAACCACGGAAGCCAGTCTTGAAGACTATCACGGTCTACTCCAATAACTTTTCCAAGTGAATTTCGCCAGCGAGGCGAGGCATCCTTCCCAAGCAGGGTTTTAGCAACAAAAGCCACATCAAGCATATGAAATAAGGCAGGATGGTATTCGTTTGGGTCAAGGCTTCCTTTTTGAGTTTTTCCCCAAAGAAGCAAAAGACGTTCTTCATTTGGATTATCTGTATTTTTTGAAGAATTATCCATAATACTGTAAAGTTGCGCTAACCTCTGAGCTTCGAGTCGAATATTGTTTTTCAACCCCTCCGGCTCCAACACTTCCACGTCTGCGCCCCAGCCGCGCACCCAGGGAAGCATCTCGCGCCACTCGGCGATCTGTACACTCCAAGTACAGCCACCGTCTTCGGTATCTTCCACATTTTCCAACGGATGCCAGATGCTTTCCTTCACGCGACGGGTCACAGTGGGGGAGAAGCGTAATTTCACTGTAACGGGGTCTTTATCTCCGTACCAAATTCCCCAGGCGTGCTTGAGTAATTGCTCGTCGTCGAATGATGTAGGGATTCCAAAGGTCTCGCCTGAAAGCGTCGCAGAGATAATGCGCTCGATCTTGAAAGGAAATATCTTGTCGTTGAAATCGCTTTGCGCGATCACATAGATACTGTCGCTCCAAATGGAGGGTTCGATGATATACGGGTTGATAACGTGGCGGGTGAGACCCTCATTGCCCAATGCCTGATACTCGATCTTCACCTTTCTTTGCTCCACCCAGGCTTGCGTAATCGTCTCGATAATTTTGATCTTCTCCGGGTCTTTCTCCTGCGCCATCAACTGCTCGGCAGATTTCAGCAGGCGATCTGTCATGGGCTGGCGCAGGGTGGCGGCAAGTTTTTCCACCGCGTTGACGGTATGGGGCTGATGGAAGCGCGTCTGGCGTGAGGTTTTGCGCCCCGCCAGATACAACGTCAACGCTTCGTGGAGGTTGAGTTTGATCTCTGAGATCAATTTTGTGCGCGGGATGTGATAACGCCCCTCGCCATCCTTTTCAACTGGATATTGACCCGTTAACTCAATGCGGTCACGATATATCAATGTGCGGTCCACGCCCAGCCGCTCCGCCATATCAATATCTGAATAGGCGCGCTGGATGTACAGCCGTTTCATTTCTTCCAGTCGTTCTGCCTTTGTCATTCCGCTCATGTTGACTCCTTGCGGTAAATCAAACACTTGCACCGTACGCAAGTGCGGTGTTGCCAATCCGACTTACGTCTGCAACAGCATAGCACAATACCCCTCGGAATTCTGCAACATTTTCATTATCTCTTTTTGCGGAAGGGCCATAAACCTCCCTTGTCGTCTTCGGTAAGGTAAAGTCCCTTGTCTTCGAGCGCAGGTAATGAGCGCGTCACTTCACTGCGGTTGAGTCCCAACAGGCGGGCAATGAACCCCGCCTTTCTGCCTGGATGCTTCTCAATTTTACGATAGATTTGCTCCGCGCGTCTATCATTCGCCGGTCTTGCCATGGTAAGCCTCCGTATTGTGGAAATCGCAAGTATTCTTGCGTCCACTTTACGGGAGGCATGTTGCAGGTACTGCAACGCGGTTATAGTCATTCTGAACAGGTGGAATATTCCCCCGCCAACACCTAATTTCCAGCCGCGCAAGACAAAACGCGTGGGAAGAACCGGCTCAATCCCTCCCATCAAATTTGCGGCGCATGGGAGGAACTTGACTCGCGCATGGGAGGCATCCGCTCGAACGCTGGAAGGAAATTCAAAACGCGTGGGAGGAGATTTGCGCGTCCCGGCAAAACCCGCTGTCTTGCAGGGACGTTAAGCGTTCTTGGAAAGAATGTCTTAACAAATAACAGGACCGCAAAACATAAAATCTGATTCCCTTTTATAATGGCGTCAATGTCAACCCGCAAGGGGGAAAGCAACAAGCATCATAAAACGCCGCCCTTATGGTTAGACAAAATCTTATTTTTGGAGGTCCATTTTATATGGCACACCGCATCAAGGCGATCAACGCCTACCGCCCCCGCATCGAGCAGGGGAACACCGTTCAGAAGCCCGAACTCGTCCGCGCCGTTTCACGCGCCACCGGCATCGTGGAAGGCTCGCTGGATCAGAACATCAAGGAATTGCGCGACCAGCTGATCGAATACTGCCGCACAGGCCGCGCCGTCAAGGTGGATGGGCTTGGCACGTGGACGCCCACCATTGCGCTGGACGGCACGTTGGATATTCAATACCGTCCCGACCCCGCTTTCAGTTACGGCTTGAACATCCCCAGCACCTTCACCGGCACAATCCTCAACCGCGAGAACATCGGCAAGACCGGCGACGAGCTTGTGCAGAGGTGGAATACGGACAACCCCACAGACGTGGTGGAGTAACGTTCCAGTTCCCCGATGGAATGAATAATCGCCCGTCATTCAATCAATGACGGGCGATTTGATTCTTTCAAAACGATTATTCCTCCGCAATGGAAAGGTTGACAAGATTCCCCAAAATGCCGATCGGCAGGGCGACGCCGAGCGCGGTGAGCGCCACTTGCGTCAGGCTCCAGGCGTAATCGTATCGGAAGAGGGGCGTCAAGTCCACGAGAGTTGCGGCAAAGTTGGTATGAATCCACCATGTCCCCATGATCGCCGCAAAAACCGAAACGCTCGAAAGAAACATCCGCAGCAGGCGCGCGCGGAACAAGCCGCCAAGCGCGAAGGTCAACGCGATCAGCATACATCCGGCTGTGATCAAGAATCCGTGAGGCGGCGTGTTGAGAAAAAGAGCATGGAAGACCAGCAGGGCGACGTTCAGCCCCATGCCTCCCAGGATCGTCCCAACGATCAGCCTGGGCAAAGCGGGGGAAGCCCGAAACCGTTCCATAACGACCCGAATGATAAAAATGCCCAGCCCAAAAACCGTCCCAACGATCAGCCCCTGCACCAATGAGTCTGTGAAGCGCGCCGTATCCATAAAATCCGGCAGGTTATAAGTCAGGTACACCTGCAACCCCACGCCCAGCGCCGCGCCCAGGAGCGCCAGCACATACGCGCCGACGAGACTGACCGGTTCCTGGATCAAAAGTTGTACGATCCATTCCGCAGACAGCCTGAAACGCAAGTCCCCCGGCACAAAAGCGGGCAGGTTCCCCGCCGCCCGCCGCACCAGCAGCAGGGCGGCAATTTTTCTTGCCTCATTGGAATGCTTCAACAGCGCCCGCACGGCTGAGGCAGAGCGCAGATGCCCGATCAATTCCGCCGCCGTGTCGCCGAACTGGGAATCTTCGAGCGCGAAAACCCCAAGCCGTTTTGATTGTTCCGGGTTAAGCGGCGAAGAGCCGCCCCACGCGCTTTTGGGCTGTGTCAACGCCCGCAGCCCGTCGAAGATCTCGCGGCGCAGAAACGCATTGTCCGTTTTGAGCCCGGTCTCCAGCAGGCCGGTGGTCATGTTATCCGGCAATCCCGTTGGAAGCGCGCCGATGTTGGGGTCGCCTGCCAGGTGTGTGACGATACGCCCGGTGATGCCCTCGTTATGTTTCCTGAGCAGTCTCAACGAGATGTCGAGCCTGGCGCGGGGATCGCGGACCGCCCGCCACCATTGGTCGTCGTTGTAAGCGTACGTCAACGCCTGGGATAACATAAAATCGTTGTACATCTTCATGTCAATCTTTTCACGCTTCAAATTAATCAGCGCAAATTTGGTCAAACCCAGGTTGAAGGTCTCGTCTGTGGATTTCCATTGCGCGAAAGAGCGTTTGAGCAGGTCTTCAACGTCCTCGTCGCGAACCGCCCACCCATTAGGGCTTTTTCCAACCGGCGGCGACTCTGGGATATTGAAGATGCGTCTGATCCTTTGCATGATCTCAGCCGCGGAGGGCGGACGCGAATCCGGGTTGGCGGAAGTAGCGTCCCTCAATATATCAGCCAATACGAACGGCAGGTTTTCATTAAACTCGCGCGGGTCTGGGAGTTCCTGATCGGAGGTGAGTTGCTCCACGCCCAGCTGCTTTTTCCCGTTCCACGGCAATTGACCCGTGAACGTTTCGTACAGCAGGATGCCAAAACTGAACAGGTCGGATTTGGGCGTGAGCGCCCGTGATTGGATTTGTTCGGGCGAAGCATAGGGAGGCGTCCCATGCCCGGTGTGGAACGCCACCGTGGAGGCGGAGATCCAACGCGCCAGCCCGAAGTCGGCGAGATAACAGTTATTGCGCAGGTCCAGCAATATATTCTGCGACTTAAGGTCGCGATGGATGATGCCCTGGCTGTGCAGATAATCCAGGGCGGAGGCAATCTCCGCGCCGCGCCGCGCGATCTCGTCAATGGACAGGGGCGCAAGTTTGATCTTTTGTGTTAATGTGCCACCGGGGACATAAGGGCTGACGGTGAAACGCATCTGCGCTTCGAATCCGTATTCCAGGAGGGGCAGGATATGGGCATGCTGAAGTTTGACCAGGTTTTCCAACTGGTGTGCATCCCACCGATCGGTCGCTTCGGCTTCCGCCGAATCCAGCGCTTCGTTGAATTTGATCGCGTGAATCTGGTTTTGTTTCTGCTCTAGGGCGGACCAAACCACCCCTTCTCCGCCCACGCCGATCTGTTCCAGCAGCCTGTACCTGTTGCGGAACAACGACCCGGACGTCAACGCATTGAATAACGGGTGTATACGCGGGGCTGTCATTGCCTTATTATAAGACGATATGAGTAAAAATCACTTGACCCCAATTACCTGACAGCCAATATCAAATACGAGATGCGCTTCATACCCCGTCGGTTGCAGATTATTCGGGAATCGGATTAATAAGGTTCGCGCGGTCGCATCCGGGATGGTGCGGTCGGCGCCGCTCCTCCAGTTACTTTCCGTCGGAATATCAGTCGGGGAGTCGGGGTCGGATGTGTTCCATATCACGACGCCGTTGAGAAACAACCGGTTGATTTTTTGGGAATTCGGCAGTTTGACCCAGTATGCAAAAAACCGGTTGAGGGTGATGGTTGCCCCGCTATTGTTGGTAATATCCATGGCGAGCTCATTGGGATTTGGATTCGTCAAGGGGCCGAGCGACACTGATCCGCAGATTTGTTCTGACGGAGCGATGGGCGTGTTCGTTGGCGTGAAAGTCGGCGTTCGAGTTGGCCTGGGGGTGCGTGTATTTGCAGGCGTGAATGTGCTCGTTGGGGCGGACGTGCTTGTGGGAGGCTTCGTGTTTGTGGCGGTAGGAGTCGGTTTCGGCGAGGGGGTCGAACTGGGAAGCACCACCAGCGTATATGTCGGGAATTCTGTGGGCGAGGGCGTACGCGTAATCGTCGAGGTGGGGATGAGAGTGGGCGTGGATGTGATCGCGTTCTCGATTTGTCCCTGCGCCTGCGCCTCAGAGACGGGATCGATTTCATCGGGCGAACAGTACTCTTCCGTCAGCGTGCAGGACATCGTCAGTTCCTCGCCCGTAAGCGCCTTGGGCTCTGAAGGAACGCCAATGGCCTGGGTTCCATTCTCGCCTCCCAGTTGAACGCTGGAGCTCTGCCCTGCGCCGAAATATTGTTCCTCGCCGTTCGCAACGAGCCTGGCTGATCCCTGGTAAACGCTCACTTGCATCTCTCCATTTTTAATAGCCTTGATGCTGGCGTTGCCCATCAAGGTCAACTCCGCTCCGTTGACTGCAATGCGGATCCCGGCTCCATCCGGCGATTCGATCATCAGTCCGTCAAATGGGATTTTTTCACAGACGACCTGCCCAAGTTCGCTGGAGAAATAAAAAGATTCCAAACCTTGGCCTTCCGCGCTTTGATTGTCCAGCGTGGCGTTGCCAAACACCACCATCGTGACCGTTTCGCCCGGCAGCGAACGCGGCAGGTTTGCGATAACATGGAAGACCGCGATGCCCCACTCGCTCGTATCGAGGTTTAGCGGAGACGCCGAAAGACGGCGCAATTCATTCACTGCGATAATGTCGCCGCGCTCCGAAAAACGCCGGGCGGCATTGGGCGCAAGTTCCGCCCTTAGGGTGTTGTTGCCATAACAGGCGGTGTTCGAGGCGCTGCCGCCGCAAAAACGATCCGAAGCCTGAATCGTCCTATCAATCAATTCCTGACAAACGGCGTTCCTCTCCGCCAGCGCGGTTGCGGTCAAATTGGATGAAAAAACCAACGGGATGTATCCGCGATAAAGAGCAAGCCCCATGACGCCCAGACACAGCGTGGAAATAAACGCCCCCAGCAATAACAACAGAACGCTCGCCTGCCGCCTGTTCCTGCGCGAGGCGGGCCGCCTCGACGATGCGCGGGAAAGCGGCTGGCTGTCGCTCTTTTTTACCCCGGCAGGCTGAAGCGCCGCCAGGCGTTTTCTTGCCGCCGCATGTCTCGGGTTAATCTTCAGGATGTGTTTCAGGCTGGATAGTTCTTCTTCAACGTTGTACGCCGCGCGCCAGAGAAGTTCCCAGGTCGCCAGGTTGTCGCGCTCCAGGTCGAGCGCCGACCGCAATACCTCCCGCGCTTCCTTCTTCCGACCGGCATTCAGGTGGTCAGCCGCGTCTTGCTGTAAATTATCCAGTGAACTGTCGAAGTTGTTCATAAGCCTAATGATATCCGATGAAGTTAACCTAGCGTTTCTGCGCGCCTTTAAGAACAGTATGATATACGATAATAAGCCGCATGCGTCCGATGTACAATTGCGATCCGCTTGCAAACGGATAAGGCTTGTTGGGGATGAGCCGCTCGACGTTTAACCACGTGCCGTTTCTGCTGGCAAGATCGAGGACTTCAAAGCCGGATTCTGCCCGCCGAATTTTTGCGTGCCGCCTCGATACCCCCATGTTGCCCGCGTCCGCGTCGGAGAGATCGAGAACGGCTTCCAGAGTCGCCTCCGCCTGGCGTCCGAGAATCAGTTCCTTGTAAATGTGCGCGTAATAAGCCTTGAACGCGCCCGCTACATAGACGCCAACCCCGTCTTCGGGTATCAACGCGACGTCAATGAACGATTCCACATTCTCTACTGGAGCGCCGGCTTGTCCTCCCGTTTTTTCGGCTATTGCAACGAACTTTGTCGGGGTTTCCTCCAACAATTCGCCGCAGCGCGCGCAAACCAGGGCGGCGTCTTCGTTTTCAGCCTGGCAATTGGGGCAGAGTTTTCCTGATGTGTTCAAATACGTTTCTCCAAAAGAAGCCTGACCGTTTGATCGGCGAACTTTTCATTGGAATCTTACACCCAATGGCATGAAATCTCAATAAGGAAACAAGGCAATCACATTGTAAATATGTGAGGCGCCGGGAGCGTGAAAAGCGACGGGAACGGACTAATCGGCTTCGACCAAAATGCCCGCCAGTCCATTCTGGCGGGCATTTTGGGTATGCAGCGCGCATTTTAACCCGGCGCAAAAGGATTCTTCTGCTTCTTTTCCTTTTTCAATTTGCGCTTTTCCTTGATGTCGTGCTTGGCTTTTTTCTTCTGTTCCTTGTTGCCTTTGTCGCGTTTGCCGCTGTTGCTCATGATTGGCTCTCCTTTCGGTTAATCGCTATTATAGTCCTTTTGAGCGCAGTGATATATGCTGGTCGCGGAGAACCGTCGGGAAGAAAGACGAAACCTGCCTTATCGGGCGCGAGTCCATGCGGCAATCCAACTCAAACGCCTAGCGCAGATCATGGTAGCCGAGATCGATCATCCATTGGCAAAGGATGGGTCCGCCGTAACGGTCGGGAGTGGGAGCGCTGTCCGCCGCAGGCGGTATGCCGCTATGACCGCGAAAATAACCAGCCGGACCCGTAAGCTGATCCTCTGCGGCTGGGGAAAGTTCCCGGTCGCCGATCGCAATGGCATGGATATGAATGGGCGAGTCTGTATACAACTCGCCATATTCGCGCAGCCAGGCGGCAAAGCCCGCCGCCCGCAGGGCGCGCACCAGCGCTTCCACATCGTCCCACAGCACGGTATACGTACCCCGACGCATTACCGAGAGGTCAACCGCGCCGCCGCCCAGGTGTGTGCCAAAGGAAGCCGCGCCGTTATCATGGTAACTGCCCTGGGTGACGGCATTGCGGGCGATCTCCAGCTCGCCGCCATACAACTTCTGGGCGTGGGTGAGAATCGTCAGTGTGCGCTGGTTGATCGTCCAGCCATTGACCTCGACACGCGTGTAATCGTCGGGCGGCTTCTGACAGCCAACTGGTTCCGGCGCGGGCGTTCCCGTGGGCGGCGCCGCAGGCGTAGAAGTTGCAGTTGGCGTAAGGGCGTCCATCACAATCGGCGAAGGTGTTGGGGCAGATGGGATGGTCGCTGGAGGCGACTGGCTCAGACAGCCCGCAGGCAGTAGAACCAGCAGCGTCCATACACACAAGGCGGTTGTATTGGTCATACAATTTGCCGGGCGCTTTGGGTCTGTGCCTGGATGTTATCCCGCCAAAGGATATGTGGGATGTACTTCGACACTCCCTTCGGTCGCAGGACGAACGTTCCGCATCGCGTCGCGTGTTTGCAGTCCGCGCCTCAAATTTCCCTGCCACTGATAATCCCAAACGGTGGTCAGATGTTGAAAGCCGTGAGTCGCCACGATGGGACTGCTCAGCGCTCCCGCTTCCACAACCGCGAACTGATAGCCGCGCGTGCGTATCTCTTTCAGGCGGGTCGCCAGCAGACTTGTGTATAGTCCCTGCTTGCGATATTCCGGGATCGTGGAACCTCCGAACAACGTGGCGAAGCGTCCCTTGGGGAAATATGTCCACGCGATGGAGACGGGCTGATCTTCAACATACGCGGCATAGACGCTCAAGTAGTCCGGGATTTGAAGGTGCAATCCCAGCCGGTCGTTGACCCATGAATTGTCGTTGCCGTACACGGTATTCAGCGCGTGAATGATATCCTTGAGTCCGTCCCGCGTCGCGACGCGTCGAATATCCGCCTTCTCAGATTGAAACAAATAATCCGGCGCGTCGGCGACATCGAGGATCATTACGTCGGCAGAATCATCGTCGCCGACAAATCCGCGCGCAGTGAGTTTTTCTTTCAGGCTCGGCAACAGGTCGTGGTCGTACACCTTCCACGTGAAGGGTTGGTTCAGCGGGGCAAAGTAGTCCACTTCGCGGTCAATGACGCGATCCAGCCGTCGTTCATTTGCAAACGTGAACGACACAAAATTCATGCCCGGCGCGTTGCGGATAAACCGCACCACGTCGCCGGTCGCTTCCCTGCGCGCTTCGGGGTAACGTATATGGATGCGTAGTTCTTTGTCGTATCTTGCCAGTAAATTTATTCTGCTCATGGTAAGTCCTTTCATCAGACATCATATCCTTCAGGGTTTTTCGATTTTCATTCCACTTTCCCATGCTATAATCTCCGCCAGGATTTCAAGAAGGAGACGCCTATGGCAGAGAGCAATCCAACCAATCCTGCCCAGCAGGGAACGCCGCGGGGTGAAAATCAGCGATATGCGGTATTTGTAGGGATTCAAATATTCTTTCTGGTTGTATCTTTATTTACGGGCGGGTTCAATTTCACCGTGTGGTCCATGATGGATAGCGCGATATTGATTGTTTCGATCGGCATCGCAGGACTGCTATTCGTCCTGGACGACGTAAGAATTCGGAAGATCATCTTTTACGCTTCCATCATCTTATATCTGCTGGCGGTTCTGGACATGGCTGCGAACATTTTGATTTCCGGTGCTGTTGGATGGGGCGATCTTTAGGCCGTCCTGAACCTCGTTCGGGGGCGATGGTGAACCATCGCCCCCGAATGTTTTATTCCGTCACAGACGCAAACAATTCTCCAATCTCTAATCTCCAGTCTCTAGTCAGCCGCCATCGCCTCGCCTGAGACTTCCGAAGTCTCATAGACTTCGGAAGTCTTATTTATGCCGACAGCCTCGTCAAATCCATACTGCGTTTCCAACTCGTGGCGGAACTGTTGCGTATACAGGCGGTAGTAATGCCCGCCCAGGCGCAGCAGTTCTGCGTGCGTGCCTTGCTCGGCGATCTTTCCATTTTCGATCACGATAATTCTGCTCGCGCGGCGGATGGTGGACAGGCGATGCGCGATGACGAACGACGTGCGTCCCTGCATCAGCGCTTCCATGCCGCGTTGGATTAACGCTTCGGTCAACGTGTCCACGCTGGAGGTGGCTTCGTCCATGATGAACAGTTCCGGCCGGGCAAGCACGGCGCGCGCGAGACTAATCAACTGCTTCTGACCAACGGACAAAAGGTTGCCGCCTTCGCCCACGTTCTGGTCGTAGCCCTTTTCGAGCGTGACGATGAAGTCATGCGCGCCGGCGATCTTTGCCGCATCCAAAATTTCTTCCTCGCTGGCGTTGAGCCGTCCATAGCGGATGTTGTCGCGCACGCTGCCCGAGAAGAGATGCGGCGTCTGTAACACGATCCCGATCCGGCTGTGGATTGAAGCGAGTTTGTAGTCCATGTAATCGCGCTCGTTGATGCGGATCGTCCCGGCGCGCGGTTCGTAGAAGCGACAGAGCAGATTCACAATCGTGGATTTGCCGCCGCCGGTCGGTCCGACCAATGCGATCATCTCGCCGGGTCTCACCTTGAGCGTGAAATCGGTCAGCACGGGCTTGCGGTCTTCGTAATAGAAATCCACATGATCGAATTCGATCTCACCCATCAACGTTTTCGCCTCGACGGCGTCGCTCCTGTCGTGGACTTCGGGCGGGGTGTCAATCAACTTGAAGATGCGCTCGGCCGACGCGAGGGAGTGCTGCATCTCGGCGTAGACGCGCGCCAAATCCTGCACGGGCCACATCATGAATGTGAGATACGAGACGAAGGCTTGAATGCCGCCGATGGTCATTAGACCGAGCGTGATTTGATTGCCGCCATAGCCGACGATGAGACCCAGCGCCACCGCCGCGATAATCTGCACGGTGGGGAGGAAGAGCGCCGAGAGCCATGCCGCGCGATAGGACGCCTTGTACATCTTCGTCGTGAGTTCCTGAAACTCTTTTGTGTTCTCGTCTTCGCGCAGCAACGCCTTGACCACGCGCACACCCTGGAAGTTCTCGTTGAACGCGCCCGTGATTTTCGAGTTGGTGCGGCGCGAGATGCGGTACTCGCCCAATATCAACTGGCGGAATTTGACGGCGATGAACACCATCAACGGGATGATGGTGAAGACAATCAATGCCAGTTTCCAGTTGATGATCGCCATGAACGCCACCGACGTGATGATGTTCATCACAGCCCAGGTTGAGTCCACGATGCCCCAGGTCATCAACTCGGCGACGCGTCCCGTATCGGATGTGACGCGGGCGATGAGGCGTCCCACCGCGTTTTGCGCGTAATACGAAAGCGACAGTTCCTGCAGGTGGTTGAACAACATCTGGCGCAGGTCGTATTGAATACGCTCGCCAAGAATACCCGCAAGGTAGATGAACGTGAACACGGCCGCGGACTGGAAGACAATGATCGAGCCGTATATCCAGGCGATGCGCGTCAACGCGGCGCTATCCTTCAAGTTGATGCCCGCGTCCACGATATCCTTGTTCAGGTACGTAAAGTATGCGTCGGTGGAGGACGTGAGCGCGATGGTGATCAAAAACCCCAGCACCCATTTCCAATGCGGCTTCAGCATCCCCATGATGCGCTTGAATACAGGGGCGGTTAGTTGCGATGTATATTCTTCTTCTTCGAGTTCAATTAGTTCGGTGTCAGACATTGTCAATTCTCCATAGATTGTCTATGAGGAGGAAAAGGATGAAGGCTGAATGATGAAGGATGAACGTTTCATCCTATTTCTTGTTCATTCTTTTCTTGATTTTCGTTACGATGGTCGTAAAGATTGCGAGCAGTTCGTTTGTTTCCTTGATGAGAGGTCCAACTTTTGCGGCGGAAACGATTCCTGCTCTAACAAGCAAATCAAGCCAGTAATCGGTCTCATCCAACTCCTGTAAGGCGGAACCAAACTTGTTGACGATATCAGGGTCAGACTTGGCTCGATGACCTTCGCGGTAGTGCGCTCCAATGGACGTGCCAGAACGAAGGACTTGCTTTCCAAGGACTTGCGCCTCCGTTGTTTTAGGCAGGCTTGAATAAAGGCGGATGATTCGCAAAGCAAAGTCGCTTGTTCTTCCTCGCAAATCCTGCGGTATTTCATTGGTAGCCATATTGTGTTCTCCTTTATTCATCCTTCATCCTTTATCCTTCATCCTTTGAATTTCAGTTCACACGCGATATTTCAATCTCCAGTTCCTCATCAATCCTCGTCTGAATATCGTAAATCCTTCGATACATTCCATCCATCTGAGACACAAGTTCCTCGTGCGTTCCCATTTGGATGACCTCGCCTTTATCCAGCACCAGAATCAAATCGGCAATCATCACGGATTGGATGCGGTGCGCGATGATGAAGGTCGTGCGGTTTTCCATCAATTCGTTCAACGCGTCGCGGATGGCGGCTTCGGTCTCAGTGTCAACCGATGAAGTCGAATCGTCCAATATCAAGATGCGCGGGTTCTTCAACAGCGTGCGCGCAATCGTGGTGCGCTGCTTCTGACCGCCGGAGAGCGTGACGCCTTTCTCGCCGACGATGGTTTTATAGCCGTCGGGGAAACCCATAATCACGTCATGGATGGCCGCGGCTTTGGCGGCGCGCTCCACTTCTTCCTGTGAAACCTCACGCCCGACTCCGTAGGTAACGTTCTCGCGGATCGAGCGGCTGAACAGAAACGGTTCCTGCTCCACGATGCCGATTTGTCTTCGCAGGTACGCGCGCGGATATTCAGTCAACTCGACGCCGTCCAGCAGGATTCGTCCGCCGGTGTATTCGTGGAAGCGCGGCAGAAGATTCACGAGCGATGTCTTGCCCGAGCCTGTTGATCCAAGCAACGCAATCGCCTGACCCGGCTTCACGTGGAAGGAAATATCCTTCAACGCGTTCGACTTGCCGTCCGAATACATGAACGAAACGTTCTCGAAGACGATATCGCCTCGTACCGGACCTTTCGGCTGGTACGCGCCATCGAGGAGCGGTTCACGCGTCTGCTTGACCACGTCCATCAGGCGGCCATACGACACCATACCCGTCGAAGCCGAGACGATGATGCGTCCCAGGTTGCGGATCGGCCAGATCAGCCACACGACCAGGCCCACGTAAGCGATATACATACCGACGGTAATCTCGCCTCTGATTGCCATATTGGCGGCGTAGATGAAACCGAACAGCATTTGAAATCCAAGCACGATATCCGAGAGCGGCCAGAACATGGAGTGCATGAAGAGCAGTATCTTGCCCTTCAGGTACTTGCCCCAGTTGTCCTTCTCGAATTTTTTCTTTTCATAATCCTGCCGCGCAAAGGCTTTGACCACGCGCACGCCTGTCAGGTTCTCTTGCAGGGTGGTGGATAGCACCGCCTCTTGCGCCTGATACTCTTCATAAGCCTTGGTCACTCTCTTGAAGAACCATAACGACACGAGCAGGATGAACGGAATCACCACCACTGAAACCAATCCCAACCTCACGTTGAGATTCAGTATCGCCACAAAGTTGATGACGAACAACAGGATGATGCGTCCCATGCCGATGCCCTGCTCGCTGAAAAAGCGGCGCAGCGCGTCCACGTCGGAGGTCACGCGCTCGATCAGGTCGCCGGTCGGGGTGGTGGCGTGATACGAGAAACTCAAGCGCTGGATGTGGTCGAAGAGGAAATCCCTCAGGCGCCGCGTAATGCCCTCGGCGGTGTAGGCGGCTAAACGTCCAGAAAGAAACGCAAATCCGCCTTCAAAAAGCGCGAGACCAACGAATCCAGCCGCAATCCACAGCGAGGACGAGAGCAGGCTGTCTCCGATGTATTTGCCCTGCGTCAAAACGTCGTCGGCGAAGTAACGCAGGAGGATGTACGTGTAGGTTTTCGCCAGCGCCGAGACGGCCAGCGCGGCAGTCGCTCCGATATACGGGACGCGATAATCCACCATCATCCGCCAGATGCCTTTGAGGCGGTTCTCGTGGATGGCGTCGCGGAAGTCAAATGTGATTGCGGGTTCGATTGCGGTCATTTTGCATTCTCCCCCCTCTCCTACAAGGAGAGGGGCAGGGGGTGAGGTCGAATTAAACAAAAAGGCTGTGACGAGTGCGCCACAGCCTCTAAAGACGAAGGGAAAGACCTAACGGTCAATGGGCGCACTACGATAAGGGACAGAACCAGCGTCAACTGGAACGATGAAGAGTTTAGTGCTGAACATGGACATGCCGTGCGCTCCTTTCGTGGGGTTGGTAATGCGAAATTAATTTCGCATTACGTTTCGAGTGTACACCGCGCACGCCAAAAGTGTCAAGGCTTATAATGGCTCATGTCATTGCGAGCGCACGCGGCGAAGCAATCTCCCAAAGCGTA
>Ga0247727_10003343_pt1 | contig 35537 bp, 31 predicted proteins | sample WisWelCaveWW1625_FD_202498 | JGI IMG/M metagenome (GOLD analysis project Ga0247727, IMG submission 202498) | Biofilm microbial communities from Wishing Well Cave, Virginia, United States - WW16-25 | ecosystem: Environmental > Aquatic > Deep subsurface > Groundwater > Cave microbial mat | place...
GGCTCACATCGTACTTGCAGGTGAAGGTCTGCGTGTCGCCGTCGGCGTATTTCACCCGCACGTCCAAATCCACTTTGGCATTGGCGGCGGTTTCTTTCGGGGCGTTGATCTTCGTGCGGTCAGTCAACACCGAGATTTCACTCACCAGCCCGCCCAAATCCTGTATGGTTTGATCCGGATTCTGATAGCGGCCGCGCATGTTGATCTTGGTCTGTTGCACGGCGACGGTGGCGGCGATGCTGTCGCGGATGTAGCGGCTGAAGGTTTCCTCCGGGGTCGCCGCCGCCTGACTGTCCAACTCGTTGCTCACCTCTTCCCCGATGCGCGGCGTGGGGATGGGGTTGCCGCCTGAGGGCAGCACTTCGTTGCCCCGGCAGGCAGTGAGCAACACGGAAAGAATCAATAGGGGGGCGGCGATCCGGGCCGCAATGCGGCTGGCAATTCGATATGCAATTCTTGGCGTCGAGGGACTGGCGATTCGGGGCGCGGCAATTCGCGCCTTGGCGATACGGTTGTTGGATGACATGTGACAGGGCCTCCCAACACGGGGATCAGCACATCACAAAAAAGTTTGTGGTGGGCGTTTCGGCGCATGACGTCGGCAAGCGTCAGCCCCTGCGCCGGGACGTTCACTACAAACAACATTCATGACCTGCTGAGTGCGACTCAAACTTCATGAGCGTGATGGAGGCTATGGTATTGAATCCAGAGCTGCGACTGTATGGTACGAAAGGATTTTGTAACGGGGATTTGATCAGCGGGGGTGTAGAAATTGTTTCAGGCTGGTTTCATCAGTCATGCCATAAAACGAGAGGCTGGCTCTCACAATAACAACGGATTCGGTTGGCGAATTCAACGGATTGATCCGTTCAATTCGGGTGATCCGTTGTTCTAAATGGTACTGATGACAACAGCCCTTGTCTTGAGGAGCCGGATGAGCGCGAAAGTCTCATGTCCGGTTCTGAAGTAGCGGCGGGGCGAGAGATCGCCCCGCCGACTACAACTTGGGCGGCACATTATGGCGGACTGCCGTTATTGTGATTGCGGATCGCAGTGCCCCACCAGCAGTAGGACGACGATTTTGGAAATTGGGCAAAATATCCCATCTCGACCTGCTCGATCTGAAAGTCGCCCTGCTTGATCAGAGATGGAATATCCCGTGTCAGATACAAGCCTTGAAACAACCAGTGATGAACCGACTCCAATCGCTTCTGCCAGCGTTGTATGGCAGGATCGGGGAGAGCCCGAGTTCAAAGAAAATGAGCTTGCCGTATGATTTCAAGACGCGCTCTATGCCTCGAATGGCTTCGACTATGCCAAGAATCGTGCACAACGTAAATGTGCTCACCACCGTGTCAACGGTGCCACCATCTAATGGGACGAGTTCTCCCAGCAGGTCGAGGAATTCGACATTCCGATTTCCAAGACTATTCCCTGAGCCAGGGGATGATCTGTCGGCGAATTTTCTGGATGGGTGGCGGATCGCCCAGCTTATCCACCAGATGGGGATAGATATTATCTCTATAGAAAGACATGGCTATTTCATGTCGTCTTCAGCCGCCCAACGCGATGTTGGGCGGCGATCCTTATTCACTCTGTGAACGCCGACTGCGCTCTATAGCTGATCAGAATGAAGTCACCTAGTACCTCAACAAGTTAAAGTTGTAGGGTAATGCTCTTTAAAAACTTGACGGGCATCGTCCACGGTGAAGTTCCAACGGATCTTGGCTTTTTTGTCGTTGCGAGCATGTTCCCACGCAATGATTTCTGTGGTCAATGTCCATTCGTCAGGAAGGCGGCGGGCTAAACATTGTTTGGATAATACGCTGAGTTCGATCTCAGCCATATTCAACCAAGAGGCGTGTTCCGGGGTGTAGTGAATGCAGAGACGGTTCATGATTCGGTCTGCCTCTTGTTTGCCAAAGACTTCGACTAAGGAGTGGTAGTGATGAGTATTCAGGTTATCCATCACGATGTCAATACATTCGGCGTGCGGATAAAGTTCATCGACCAGATAGCGCATCGCAAAAGCGAAGTCCTGTTTAGTTCGTCGCCGGGTCACGAGCACGTGGCGAAACCCCGCTTTGGGTTCGACAAACAGAAATAGGACTTTCGCTTATGCGGGCAGACAGGCAGGTACCCGAGGGTGAGCCAGTTCAGCCCGCAGGTAATCAGTGAACAAAGAGGCCCGCACTTCATAGAGTGTCCAACCAAGTTCGCGAGCTTTGAGTTTGAGTGAGACCCAAGCATGATAGCAACAGGCCAGATGATTGCGTTGGGCCCGCCCCGAGCGACATTGACACTTCTCGCTGCCGGTCAGTTGTTTGAAGTCACGATGCAGTTCTTCGACTTGCCAACGCACGTCACTCGCTTCTTGAGCGACTTGCGTGGTGACCGTCTCAGCCAGGTCATTGGTGATGACCCAGTCAATGTCGCCGTTCGCGGCGACCACCTTGACTTGAACAACTGCACCTTGAAAGGCACTTCCTTCAACTTGAGCCTGACGCCATGCTGGAGCCGTTCGGATGTCCACTCGATTTCCTCCAGATGAATGTAGCCCCCTTCCTTACTCAGACTCACCAAGCGGTTGCTCTTCAGTGTGGTGAAGAATGTCCAACGCCGACGGTGAATCACCTTCAAATTCTCAGCCGAGGCGTACCAAGCGTCGAACAGAATGGTGCGAGCTTTCAAAGCCTTGTTTTCGACGGCCTGGAGAAACATCTCCCGAAAATGGTCGTTCTTGCTCTTGTGGTCAATATCGGGGGCGTACACCCGATAATCGATTGGATAGAAGTCGCCGTCCTGACCATTGCTGTACACCAGATTAACCACCCCAATGCCTTTGACGGTTCGGTGTTCGGCGCCGCTGTATTGCCACTTTACCAGTTCGCTGAAGCGCGAGTAACGCTTGTCTTGAACACTGTCATCGGCAATCAAAAAGGCGTCACGGCTATCCTGTATCCGACCCCGAACCAACTCCCACAATTGACGGGGTCGAAGGGGTTCTTGCCGCAGAAAATCGTTGACGACATCGTGACTCACCCCGTCCAAATGGTCGGCCAAATTGGTGCAAGTGTAGTTGAAAGGTGTGCTCAATAGATACTCGACATATTGTTTCTTGCTTATCATGCCCTTATGCTCTCACATCACCCTTGAAAGCGAAAGTCCTAAGAAATAGATTACGTGTGCCATTGCGTTGATATTCATAATCCTGCCAAGCCGGATGACCTGCTTGCGGAAGCACCGGAACTGAAATATGCGCCAACAGTTGCACACTTTTTTCGTCAAAACACACCAGCGGATGCTGGGAATTGTAAGGTTGTTGATACAAGCGCAAAATGCGTTCCATCGGCGCTAGAAATTTTATGGTGAGCTGTGGCAGACACCAACTTTTCACCTGCCACGGCTTTAGTTTGTTTTTCTAAGCACCAAGCGCACTGTCTCGGGTGAGATGGACGAGACAAAGCCATCCGTCGCCAGGCGGTGCGCCAGCAGCTCGAGCGTCCAGCGGGCATAGCCTTCGGGTGGCGCACTACAGGCTAAGGCGATCAAATACGCTTCCTGTTTTTCATCCAACGCTGGCTCGGCGTGGGGTGAATGAGGTTGATCATCGAGTGCGGCTTGGAGCCCTTGTTGAACATAACGCAGGCGCGTGCGCCGAATGGTTTGTTCACTCACATAAAGTATGTCTTTGATTTCCGAATCGGTCTTCCCTTCATCCGCCTTGAGCAATCTGTGTGCGCGTTGAATGACGACAGCTTTGTTACGACCTTTGGAGACGATGGCAAGAAGTTTCTTGCGCTCGGGTTGGGAAAGATGAACGTCATGTTTTTGGTTGGGCATGCGCTCATCTTATCTCACCCTACACTTTTATCAAGTTGAGGTACTAGTTGCTGCTACACACGACAGCTGGAGGAAAAGCCCAAAGGGTAGTTCTCAATTTTATCTATTTTTTTCTTAATTTCGATATTTCTTTATTGCCTGCTGAATTTGCTTTTGCTAGGAAGCGAAGAACAATTTCGAGTTCGTCTTCCGAGAACTCTTTGGAAAGAGTCTCCAAAGCAACTCCCATTGACATTGAAAATGGCGCAATTTCCGAGTCGATCTTTGTTTCATTGGGCACGACGATTACTTTTCTGCGGTCGTTTTTATCTCGCTCTCGCTGGACATACCCTGCCTTTTCAAGCCTATCTATCATGGCAGTAACTGCTCCGGTGGTCAAGCCCGTCAACTCAGAGAGTTTTCCAGCCGTAGATGGCCCGCCGAGCAGGAGGAAATCCAGACATTCAAGATCCGTGGAATGCTGTCCTACTTTATCTGCAATTACTTTACTGAATATGACTGAGTTTGCCGTAAGAAAGCGGATCTGTTTGTTCAGTTCTTGGGTTAATTGTTTTCTTTTTGGGGTTGACATTGGCGGGTAAAATTGTTATAATTATCTTGATGGTAAAGATATTCAACCATTAAATTATACCGCAGATATGTGGAGTAGAACAATGGGTCATATGAAATTCCAAGGAAAAGCATTGATCATCGGCGGCGGCATTGGCGGACTTGCTTTAGCCTTGTTTTTAAGGAAGGCAGGCATATCGTCTGCTGTCTATGAAGCATTTCCGTATGAAGAAGGGGTGGGGGGCGGACTCAATCTCGCGCCAAACGGCATGAAGGCGCTTGCCGCTTTGGGGCTTGCTGAAAAGACCATTGCTTGTGGCAGTGTCGCTTTGGAGATGTGTTTCCGTAACGAGCGCGGCAGAGTGTTGGCCCGATTTAGGAATGGCTCGATTGAAGAGTATGGGCAACCGGCTGTCAGCTTGACGCGGTCTGCGTTGTATGAGGTCCTGAAGGATGAGATGATTGCTCAGAGGCTTGAGATTAATTATGAAAAACGGCTCAAGACGATCACTCAAGATACCGCCAAAGTAGTCGCTCATTTTGCAGATGGCGCAAAAGCTGAAGGGGATATCCTGATGGGCGCGGACGGCATTCATTCGCAGACACGAAGCGTCATCTTGCCCAATGGACCAAAGCCTGCCTACATCGGCATTATCGCTATGGGAGGATTGGTCTTGGGATCGGCAGTTCCTTCCATGTTGCGACGCGATCAGCAAAGTTTAAATTTCACCTATGGCCCCAACGGCTTCTTCGGCTACATGGGTGTACACGATGGCAATGTCATGTGGTGGTCAAACCTCCCAAGTGAAAAGGAGTTAATGCCAGAGGAATTAGCCGCGCTTTCATTGGAATCGATTAAAGAGGATATGCTGGCTATTTATCAGGGGTATCATGAACCTATTCCATCGCTTATTGCTAACACTCTATCACCCGTGAAAATTAACATTAGTGATATTCTGTCCCTTCCCAAGTGGCATGAAGGTCGCGTTTTGCTGATCGGCGATGCAGCTCATGCAGTCAGCCCCAATGCCGGGCAAGGCGCTTCAATGGCTTTGGAAGATGCGATGTATCTGGCGAAACTGCTTCGCGATTCAGGTGGTGATTATGAACACGTCTTTACGCAATTTGAAACCGATCGTAAACCGCGGGTAGAGAAAATAGTGTCCGAAGGCAGGCGGCGCGGAGTTGATAAACAAATCATCAGTCCCTTCCAATCGAAAATTCGAGAGATCATGATGATGATTTTTATTAACTTGTTTGGGGAGAGCGGGCAGGACTGGTTGTACAAATATGCGATTAATTGGGATGAGAAATCAGGTTGAGCCCAAAGCCAGAGAGTATCACCTTCCATCATTCTGCCGTTTCTGCTTTGCAATGTTCTCAAAATCATAAGCCGCCCAACGGGGCGGCGGATAAGCCGACCCCCGCAACGTAGCGAAGGGGGTTCGGCTTCATCCGCGTGATGGGCGGACGCGAGCGGTACGCGAAGCGGAAGCCCATCGCGCGCATCCGCCGCCCCGATGAGCGGCGCGAGCGAAGTGAAACGGAGCGAAGCGTCCGCTCACCTAGTGATTAACCCGATTAGGTGTACCTCATCGGCTTAAATACCTTTTCGCCGCCTCATGCGCCAGGACATCTACGTCCTGATTCGTCTTCTGCATTTGCTCGACCAACGATCCAACCTGCCGCTCATCCTTTGACGTAAGACAACTTTTCGGCAATCAAGTCCTTCTCAATCTTGTAGACATCCACGCCCCGGATATATCCCGGCTTCCCGCTCGCGTCAACCCAGTGATAGCGCCAGCGCATAATACACCGGTTCTCCGACCCAAAAATTTCTTCGATCTCGATTGTGGCTTGAGTTGAGTTGCGAAAGAACTCCTCCCAAAAGGCGCGCACCGCCGCCTGCCCTTCGTAACGCGCCCCATCCGGCGGGGGATAGGTGTTCTCAAACACGCAGTCCGGCGTCATCAGCCGCATCATGGCTTCTACGTTGCGGGCATTGAGGGCTTCGTTGAATGACGTTACCAACTTAATCACACTATCCGCCATTAGAGCAAATTCCAGTCGCATTGATGGCGGCAACACCTGTCAGGCGTGCGGACACCTGACAGGTATTGCCATCAATCCGATAACAATCCTCTCTAAAGCCTCGTCACCGCCCCGCAATACTCACACACAATCTCCGTCTGCCCGCGCAGGACGGGTTTGGTGAACTTGCCGCCGCAGTTCGAGCATTGGGTGGGCGCGTTCTTCACCTTGTCCAACTCGGCCTGATCAATTTTGACGACCCGATCCTTGTCGAAGTCTTTGGCTTTGGCGCGATGGATCAGCGCCTGCCACTCGTTGCAATCCTGCCCATCGAGATGGAAGTGAGCGGCCCGGACTTTGGCCCCGGAGACGAACTGCAGGTCAATGTGATCCTCGTGGCCCAGCAGGCCCTTCTTGCTGGCCGTTACCTTCTCCACTTCGGCGGCGGGCATGTCCAGCAACAGCTTGTGGACTTTCTCTTTGGCCGTCGTGATGAACAGCACCTTCTTCGTCGCCACTTCTTCTTTCTGCTCAAACAGCAAGCGCTGGTCGGTGAGGAACAAGACGCCCTTCGGATCGTCTTTGCCATCGCGATCCCACTTGGCCTCGACGACGGCGACCATGGCCTCGGTCGGCAGAAGTTGGAAGGTGGCTTCGGTCGCCTGCGTCATCATCCACTGCAATTTTTCCAGCCGCGAGTTGAGGGCATCCACCTCACTGCTGAACGAGTCGAACGATCCCCGGATGGCGCTCTCGGCGGCCCGCACTTTGGACTCGAGCGAGTCGACCGCGCGCTCAACGGCGGGCACGAGGGGCCTGGCCGCCGCGACATTGGCTTGCTTGCTCGCCAGATTGTTGAACTGAGTCTCCACCTGCCGCAGCGCGCCCTGCAAGAGCGGAACCTGCTGGGCGATTTGCGAATTGGCGCCCGTCCGCAACTGCGGCCACTGCTTCTTCAAGGCTTCGGCCTTCTTCTCCAGCGTCCCGTCAAAGACGTAGCCCGCCTGGCGCACGGCGCTGATCAGGCTCGCCAGTTTGTTGACGGTCGTATCCAAATCCTCGACGGCGTCTTTGACATCGGACAGCAATGCCGACGATTGCAAAGTGCTCATCCGGCTTCGCAGGGAATTAATCTTGCTGGCTAGTTCTTCGGCAGGGTTGGGGGCATTGGAGGACATGGGGGACTTTCCTTTCTGTATGTCGAGGTGACTGTCACCGGCTCACAGCGAAGCCGGTGACAATCACCTAATTAATTTCGCAAATACACTTCCATGAAATCATCCAGCCGCCCGTCCAGCACGGCGTTGGTGTTGCTGGTCTCATGCTCGGTGCGGTGATCCTTTACCATTTGATAGGGATGCAAAATGTACGACCGAATCTGATTGCCGAACTCGGCTTTGATATGCTCGCCTTTGATGGCGGCCCGTTCTTTTTCGCGTTCGGCCACTTTCAATTCATACAGCCGCGCCCGCAAAACTTTCAGCGCGTTCTCGCGGTTCTGCGTCTGCGAGCGTTCGTTCTGGCACGTCACCACGATGCCGGTGGGAATGTGGCGGATGCGGATGGCGGTCTCGTTCTTCTGCACGTTCTGGCCGCCTGCGCCGGATGATTTGTAAGTGCTGATTTCCAGATCGGTCGGATTGAGAACGACATCACCATCGTCGTCTTCAACTTGCGGCATAGCCTCGACCAGTGCAAATGAGGTGTGCCGCCGGTGCGCGGCGTCAAACGGCGAGAGCCGCACCAGCCGGTGCACCCCTCGCTCGGCCTTCAGATAACCATAGGCCAGCCGTCCGATGATGTTCACGGTGACGGACTTGACACCAGCCTCTTCGCCATCGGTCTGGTCCATGATTTCTGTTTTATATCCCTTGTCTTCGGCCCAGCGCAAGTACATCCGCAGTAACATGGCGGCGAAGTCGGCGGCGTCCACCCCACCCGCCCCGGCATGGATGGAGAGGAAAGCCGGGCCATGATCGTGTTTGTCGGCGAAGATCGTTTCGAGATCGAGCCGGGTCAGTTCCGCAGTGATGGCTTCTACTTCTTTTTCGAGTTCGGGACGCAGTGACTCATCGCCGAGGTCGGCCAGTTCGCGGGTGTCGGCCAGACGTCGGCTGAGGCCGTGCCAGCCGCTGACGGTCTCCCGGATATCAGAAAGTTCTCGCATGGCGGCGCGGGCAGAGTCGGGGTCCTTCCAAAAATCGGCGGAGGCGGCCAGCGTCTCCAACTCTGCCAGCCGCTTTTCTTTGGCGGGGATGTCAAAGACGCTCCAGCAATCGCTGGGCTTGGGAATCACTTTCGGTAAGTTTGGCGATTAAGTCTTGCATACAAATTCATTATCAAACGTCACACGACAAACGACAAGAGCAACAACGGTGTCGTTTGTCGTTTCACGTTTCACGTTTTAGCAGTCCATCCACAAACGCCGCCGGGTCAAATGGCGTCAGGTCGTCTACGTGTTCACCCAACCCGGCGTAGACGATGGGCAGGCCCAGTTCGCGGCGGATGGCGAAGGCGACGCCGCCTTTGGCCGAGCTATCGAGTTTGCTCAACACGACTCCGGTGACGCCGACGGCGTCCTTAAAGGCTTTGGCCTGTGCTAGGGCGTTTTGCCCGGTGGTCGAGTCCAACACCAGATACACCGCATGGGGCGCGCCCGGACTCGCTTTGGCCGCCACACTGCGTACTTTCTTCAACTCTTCCATCAAATTAAATTTGGTGTGCAGACGGCCCGCTGTATCCACGATGACGAGATCGTTGCCGCGCGAGCGGGCGGCGGCGATGGTATCGTAGACCACTGCGCCGGGGTCGCCGTTGGGTTGACCGGCAATCACCTCGATACTCAACCGTCCACCCCATTGCTGCAATTGTTCGACGGCAGCGGCGCGAAAGGTGTCGGCGGCGGCGAGAATGGGCTGGCGGCGGTCGCGATCGCGCAGAAGCTTCGCCAGTTTGGCCGTCGTCGTCGTCTTGCCCGATCCGTTCACCCCGACCATGAGCAACACGGCAGGCTCCCCTTTGAGAGGCGGCGCCCCCGGCGACTCGACCAGAGTGATCAATTCCTGCCGCAAAAACGCCTGCAGGTCATGTTCTTTGGTGATGCCGGAACGGTTGACGTGATCCTTCAGCTTTTCGATCAACTCCGTCGAAACCGTCACCCCGAGATCGGCTTGAATGAGCATGGCTTCAAGTTCATCCCAGGTCTCATCTTTGATCTCGGTTGCGCCGACAATATTGGCAATGCGGCCAAACACCGCCTCGCGGGTGCGGCTCAGGCCAGAGGTAAAATTCTTCAATGAATCGAACACGCGCGGGATTATACCTTATGCAAGGTGACTGTCACCGACTTGAAGCCGGTGACAGTCACCTTGAAATTGGATTTATAATCGCTTCATGACTGAACTCTCCCACCTCGACTCGCAGGGCAATGCCCGAATGGTGGACGTGGGCGGCAAGCCCGACACCGAACGCCTGGCCATCGCCAAAGGCGAAGTGCGAATGAAGCCGGAGACTCTGGCCCTGATTCGCGCCGGGGCGATGAAGAAAGGTGACGTGCTGACCGTAGCCCAACTGGCTGGGGTGATGGCCGCCAAACGCACCTCAGACCTGATCCCGCTTTGCCACCCTCTGCCGCTCATGCACATCGCTGTAGAATTGGCATTGAACGACGACCTGCCCGGGGTGGAGATCACCGCCACCGCCCGCACCGTCGGCAAAACCGGAGTCGAGATGGAAGCTCTTACCGCCGTCTCCGTCGCCGCCCTCACCGTGTACGATATGGCCAAGGCTGTCGAGAAGACGATGCAGATTACGAATGTGCGGCTGGTGGAGAAGCATGGGGGGAAGAGCGATTACGTTGCATGAAAATTAGTGTCCTATTCTTCGCCACTCTCAAAGATCGCACGCAGACGAATCGAGCCGAGTTGACGTTGGCCGACTCAGCGACCGTCGCCGATCTCAAAACTGAATTGGGAGACCGCTTCCCGGCCCTCACCCCCGCCCTGCCCACTGCCCTCGTCTCGCGCAACCACGAGTTCGCCTTCCCGGAGGACAAGCTGGCCGATGGCGATGAAGTGGCGTTGTTTCCGCCGGTTTCGGGTGGCGAGGCAGCACGGCAGACCGCGCCGCAACTTCCAACGATCTTTCGGGTTACAAACGATACGCTCGACCTCGATGCCCTCGTCGCCAGCATCACCTTGCCCAGCACGGGCGCGGCTTGTGTCTTTACTGGAATGGTACGGGGTATGACGAAGCGCGGCCAGGCGCACGAAACGACGTTTCTCGAATACGAAGCCTACGTACCGATGGCCGAAGCCAAAATGAAACAAGTGGCCGACGAGATTCGGGCGCAATGGCCGAGCGTGGAAGGCATCGCCATCGTCCAACGCATCGGGCGGCTCGACCCAGGAACCCCCACCGTCCTCATCGCCTGCTCCGCCGCGCACCGCGACACTGGCGTGTTTGAGGCGGCGCGATATGGAATCGATCGTTTGAAAGAGATCGTGCCAATCTGGAAGAAAGAGGTTGGGCCGGATGGGATGGAATGGGTGGAGGGGGAATACGTGCCAACTGAGGAAGATAGAAAAGGACTCTCACTATGACTCGTCGTGTTGTCGTCACCGGAACCGGAGCGGTCACGCCGCTGGGCTTGAACGTCAAAGACTCGTGGGAGGCGTGCAAGAATGGCGTGAGCGGCGTTGGCCTCATTACCCTGTTCGACGCTTCAAACTATATGGTGAAAATTGCGGCAGAGGCTAAAAATTTTGACCCCGGCGATTTCATGGATCCCAAAGAAGCCCGCCGCCGCGACCGCTATCAGCAGTTTGCGACGGCGGCGGCCAAAGAGGCCCTGGCCGAGTCGGGCTTGACCATCATCGAAGAGAACGCGGGCCGGGTTGGCGTGTTCGTCAGTTCGGGGGCAGGCGGAATCATCTCATTGCAAGAGGCCGTCGAAACCATCGCCAGTTCCGGGCCGCGCCGCGTTGATCCCTTCACCATTCCCAAACTGATGGCAAACGGCGCCAGCGGTCTGATCGCCATTGACACCGGCGCGAAAGGCCCGGCGATGGCGATCCTTTCAGCCTGCGCTTCCGGGGCCGATAGCATAGGCATGGCCTTCCGATTGATTCGCGGCGGCGAAATTGACGCCGCCATTGCTGGGGCCAGCGAGGCCTCCATCTCCAAAGTCGGCATCGGGTCGTTTGACCGCCTGGGCGCGATGAGCCGCCGCAACGACGACTATTCGCATACACCGCAACCGTTCGACAAAAAGCGCGATGGCTTGGTGATGGGCGAAGGCGGGGCCATCATCGTGATTGAAGAACTGGAAGGGGCCAAAGCGCGCGGCGCGAACATCATGGCCGAGATCATCGGCTACGCCGCCACCGGCGACGCCTTCCACATCACCGCCCCCGAAGAGAAAGGCACGGGCAGCGCCTCGGCGATGCGGCTGGCGATGCGGAATGCGAAGATCGATCCGGGCGAGGTGGATTACATCAACGCCCACGGCACTGGCACGCCCCTCAACGATGCCGCCGAGACTCGGGCCATCAAAATCGCCTTCGGCGAAAAAGCCTACGACGTTCCAATCTCGTCAACCAAATCCATGACCGGCCACATCATGGGCATGACCGGCGCGTTGGAAGTGATCTTCTGCACCCTCGCCATCCGCGACGGTGTGATACCGCCCACCGCCCACTACCAGACCCCCGATCCCGACTGCGATCTCGACTACGTCCCCAACACCGCCCGCGAGAAAAAGGTGAATGTGGCGATGACCAACGCCTTCGGCTTTGGCGGGCACAACGCAGTGCTGGTGTTGAGGCGGTTCGACGGACAACTCGGCGGCTGATAGAAGGCTCGTGCAAATCTGGAACTCGAGTCATTGAGCTTCAAGTGGCGTCACGTGGAGACTTCATTTGTTGAGTTTGAGTTTGCGGACAACAAGCGGTTTGATATGCTCGTTGCTGTATTCGACGCACTTCGAGCCGCAAAGAAATCAGACTCGTTTCCATCTGATCAATACTGGTTTGCTTTTTTTGATGAGGAAGCCCTTGCACATTTTTGGTGGCCCACCGAGCAAGAAATACTTGAGTGGGAACAGCATTGGAAAGCAACGCCAGTCCGACAGCGATTCACTGACCTGGGTCTGCAAAGGCCATGGCTATTCGGTGCAATGCTTGACGCAATTCGCGACGGCGAGTACGAATTGGTAACGTGTGCTCAGCTATCAGATAGTCGGGGCCGCCTTGAGTTTGTACCCTATGGTTGGCCGTATGGGGGCGCAGGTTGTATGAAGGCGCTCATCGAAGCATTCGGGCTCAAAGCAATCGGCGCATTAATGTATGTCATTGTCTGGCGGTTTGATATGATACCGGAACACGTGGCAGAGTTTGAGAAGCAATACGGTCCAAGCGGAGTCTGGGCGCAATTGTTCTCAAAGAGCACCGGTTATCTCGGCACCCAACTCTTTCGTGACACAGACCGCCCTCATCAATACGTAACGTTCGATTATTGGGAGTCAGAAGCCGCATTTCAGGAGTTCAAAGATAAGTTTGGCGCGGAGTATAAGGCCATCGATTCGACATTTGAACGCCTGACCCTGGCTGAGACTCGGCTGGGCACATTCTCCTCTACAATAGACCACACGTGAAGTTCTTCCACTGCGACCGCTTCAACTTCTTCCTCCCCGACGGCCATCGCTTCCCTATCCGCAAATATGTGCTCCTACGTGAACGCATCGAGCAGTCCGGCCTCGCGCCGCCGGAGAACATCATCGAATCCGATCCGGCGACCGACGAACAAATTTTGCGCGTTCACACCGCCGAGTATTTGCAAAAGCTGAAGGGCGGCACACTCTCGGAGAAAGAACAACGGCGGCTGGGCCTGCCGTGGTCGCCTGCTTTGCTCGAACGTTCATGCCGCTCCGTTGGTGGAACGGTTGCGGCCTGTCGCGCGGCGTTGGCCGGGGGGCTGGCGATGAATCTGGCGGGCGGCACGCACCACGCCTACCCCGATCACGGCGAGGGGTTCTGCGTCTTCAACGATGTGGCGATTGCGGCGCGGGCAATGCAAGCCGAAGAGCTGGCCGACCGAATCGCAATCCTCGACTGCGACGTCCATCAGGGCAACGGCACGGCGGCGATCTTTGCCGACGATCCCAGCGTCTTCACCCTCTCCGTTCACGGCGCGAACAATTTTCCTCTGCATAAAGAGAAGAGCGATCTGGATTTGGAATTGCCCGACGGGGCCGACGACGACGATTATCTTGAGGCGGTGGACTACGGCCTCCGGCGCGCGCTGACGCTGGCGCGCCCAACGCTGGCGGTTTTTCTGGCCGGGGCCGATCCGTTTGCGGGCGACACATTGGGGCGGCTTAAGGTGAGCAAAGCGGGACTGGCGCGACGCGATCGGTTGGTGTTCGATGGCTGCGCCCACGCTGGGGTTCCCGTCGCCATTGTGTTGAGCGGCGGCTACGCTAAAAACGTCGGCGACACCGTAGACATTCATTTTCAAACAGCACGCCTCGCCGTTGAAATGTTGGGCATGACCACTCGATAGGGGGAGGCCGTTGGACAACTACTCTGCCGAACTCAGCACCTGTTCTCGACTGCTTGGCCCTTACCTATCCGACACATCACCTGCCAATTTATTGACACCCGCCCAGGCTTCATGCTATAGTTGGCTGAAATGGTATATACCATTTTACCGACCATGCGCCAACCTGCCCGGCCCCGCTCCCAGTCAATAATCGCCGCCCCGCCCCGCCGGTCTAATGCCGGCGGCCTTCCACTCTACGTCCAAATCGCCGAGAACCTGTCGGAGCGAATCAAGTCGGGCGACTTGAAGCCGGGGACGCGGTTGCCCGCCGAACGTGAGTTGAGCGAGCAATTGAAGGTCAACCGTATGACTCTGCGCCAAGCCTTGCTCAACCTTGAGGTGCAGGGCTTGCTCACCCGCCGTCAGGGCGATGGCACGTATGTGGCTGAATCAAAAATTGAGCGGCACGCCGCAAAGCTGGTTCCGTTCACCAAAGGCATGGAACGGCGCGGCTACACGCCGGGGGCCAAAGTGATCTCTTTCGAGCGGCGGCCCGTAGAGACAGCAATTGCCAAAGAACTCAACTTGCGCCTCTCGGCCTCTGTCTATCACGTGCATCGCCTGCGGTTGATCAAGCAAGAGCCGGTGATGCTGGAAACGTTCGCCTTGCCCGTCGCCCGCTTTTCCGATCTGGAACGATTCGATCTGGCGAAACGATCAGTCTACGAAATATTGGAGACAGAGTACGGGATCACTATCAGCCGGGCGCGCCAAAGTTTGGAGCCGACAGTCGCCACCGGGTACGAGGCCGAGATGCTTAACGTCAAAGTCGGCGCGCCGCTGATGTTGGAAACACGGCTCGCGTTCGACAAAGACGATCATCCCGTCGAATATGGCCGTGATTTGTATCGCGGTGATCGATTCAGGTTTGTGATCGAAACCGCGCCGTTGGAATCTTAGGGGAAGCCGCCGATGTATACCTATGCCACCTTTCTATCCCCCAACCAGATTCAACGTATCCACGAAGCCTCGCTCGAAATTCTAGAGCAAGTAGGTCTGCTGGTGCGCAACGAAAAAGCGCGACGGCGATTCGGCGAGCATGGTTGCAAGGTGGACGGCGAAACGTTGAGCGTGAAGATCCCGCACGCCGTCGTCGAAGAGTTTCTCAAAGTCGTCCCGTCGAAATTCAAGTTCTATGCCCGCGATCCAAAATACGACCGCACCCTGCCCGACGATGGGCCGTTGGTTGCCACCGCGAGTTCAGCGCCCAACATTGTCGATCCGGTAACGGGAGGAGAGCGCCGTGCCCGCGCGGACGACATCGCCCGCGCGGCGCATCTGGTGATGGCGTTGGCAGGCATTGACGTGTTCTCGGTCTCCACCCTGGCCGACGACGCCCCCGAAGGCCAATTCAGCCTCTCGCGTTTTTATCCTGCGCTCAAGAATTGTTCCAAGCCTGTCCGTACTTCTGTCATTGATCCCCGCGAGGGCGAACAGATTTTGAAATTGGGATCGCTCATCGCCGGAAGTGAGGCTGCCTATCTCGAACGGCCATTCATCACCTTCGGCCACTGCGCCATCGTGCCGCCGCTGACGATGGACTTCGACTCGACCGAGATGCTGATGTGGTACGCCGAGCGCGGCCTGCCGCATTACGGAACTGTGGTGCCCAATGCCGGGCTGACCTCGCCCCTCACCCTGCTTGGCACGCTGGCCCAGGGCAACGCCGAAGTGCTGGCGCAGACGACGCTCACCCAAATGTCGCGGCCCGGCACGCCGATGGTGTATCAGACTCTGCCGACCGTGGGCGACATGCGCACCGGGGCGTATTCGCCGGGCGCGATTGAGACTGGCATGTTGCTCATGGGCTTCGCCCAGATGGCGAAGTTTTACAACGTGCCGTGCGGCGGCTATGTGGGCCTGACCAATGCAAAGATCAGCGATGCCCAGGCCGGATACGAAAAGGGCATGTCGTCGGTGGCGGCGCTCTGCGGCGGGCTGGATTATTTTGTCATCGGCGGGTTGATGGATGCCTTGATGTCGCTCGACTTCGGGCAGTTGGTGATTGACAACGAGATCGCCCTGATGCTTAAACGCGCCGCACGTGGTTATGAGGCTGGCGAAGAGAATTTGGCGCTCGATGCTATCCGTGAGGCCGGGCCAGGCGGGATGTTCATTGACAAGGAACACACATTGGCCCGAATGAAGAAAACGGCGTTTCTACCCGAGATTGCTGACCGAGACCCGCGACAAGCATGGGAAGAGAAGGGCCGCCTCTCCGCTCACGACCATGCGATGCTAAGGGTACGCGACATCCTCACCCGCGATAACCCTGCCCTGTTCTCGCCCGAAGTGGATGCGCGGGTGCGGGCCGCCTTTGAGGGGCTGGTGGCCGGCGAGGCCGTGCCACCGGAGGGCTGGGAGCAGGTTGCGCCGTCACGCGGGCGGATGCGTGAAAGGCACAGACGCGAAACTCTCACTCAAACCGCCTGAGACAAGTTCCCTGAACGGCGGGATGTTGAAAAGCGTCCAACGACAGAGAAGCAAATGGCAGTGACTGGATAACGACGGAACAAAAAGGGCAGTTTCACAAGAGGAATTATGGACGACATCCAACTTCCATTTGAAAACGAAACGCCGCCTGAAGTTCGGGTAAAACTGAACAGACTGCTGAGACGTTCGGATATTAGCGCATTACGCCGCCCAGCTTGGCGACCTATCACTACCCATGGAGACGACATTCCGACCGCATCCAAATATGGGGGACTGCCCTGGCTTCAGGAAGGTGAAGTATGGCCATGTTGTAATGTGTGTCAGCGCCCTAGGTACGTCTTCCTTCAACTAAATCTACAAGAATTGCCAGCCGAACTGGGAAAACCCTCCGGCAATGGTTTGATCCAGTTTTTCTACTGCAAGAGAAGTGATTGCCCAATGCGCGGCAAGCTACCACCCGACCGGGTGAGTTTAGTGCGCATGGTTGATATCACATTGCCATCCAAAGCAGTAGTTAGGAGCGAAGAACCAACCGACCTTTTCACTGTTCTGCAAATCACCGATTGGAAACAGCAGGTTGACTTTCCCGATCCTCAAAAGGCAAAAGAGCTTGGGATTGAGCTTAATGACGACTATCAGTTTGAACCACAGGTGACACTCAATTACAGTTTTGGCCAAGAGTTCTTTGATAGACCTGTTGATACTGGCTGTGGCTGGTTGTTTCAATGTAGTCAGCATAAAGATCAACTCGCGTTTACTTGGCAATGTCATTAGGAGACATGATGGACTCTCACGCCCGGGCCGTCATCATCGGCGGCGGCATCACTGGCTGTAGCATCGCCTATCACCTCGCCAAAATGGGCTGGACGGATATCGTTTTGCTGGAGAAAGGCGAGTTGACCAGCGGCACAACGTTTCACTCCGTCGGCCTCGTCTCGCAGTTTCGCACCTCGTCGGCGCTGATGCGGTTGCAAAACTACAGCATCAAACTTTACGACGAGCTTAAGGCAGAGATGGGCGAGGCGCTGGCCTGGCACAAGGTAGGCAGTCTGCGGCTGGCCTCGTCCGAGAATCAACTTAAGAATCTCAAGCGGCAATTGAGCCGGGCCAAAGCCCTGGGGCTGAACGTGGACATCATCAGCCCGGCCGAAGCCAAAAGGATTTTCCCGCCGATGACGACCGAGTCACTCTTCGGCGCTGTCCACATCCCCGACGACGGCTACCTCGAACCGAACAGTATCACGACCGCCCTCGCCACGGGCGCTAAACAGAGGGGGGCAAAGATTTACACCAGCGTGCGTGTCACCGGCATCGAAACTTCGCCGAACGGCGATGTGAGGGCAGTGAACACGACTGAGGGAACTATCCAGACCGAAGTTGCCATCAACGCCGCCGGGCAATGGGCCCCAAGAATCAGCGAAATGGTCGGCGTGACTCTGCCGATGACGCCGCTCATGCACCAGTTCATTTTGACAAAACCCATACCCAATAACGAATTACCAAAGAATACGCCCGTCGTCCGCGACCCCGATAACCTGGTGTACATTCGCGAAGAAGTCGGCGGCTACCTCGTCGGCGGCTTTGAACTCAATCCCAAAACGTGGAGCGTGGACGGCGTGGCCTGGGAGTTCACCCAAAGTTTGCTCCCGCCCGAATGGGAGTTGTTCAACGAACTGATGGAGGGTGCGATCCGCCGCGCGCCGATCATCGAGCAGGCCGAGATCATCAAACTGGTGAACGGCCCCGAAGCCATCACGCCTGATGGCGCGTACATTTTGGGGCCGATTCCCGGGCGGCGCGGACTCTTCGTGGCGGCGGGCATGTCGCTCAATGGCATTGCCGGCGCGGGCGGCGTGGGCAAGACGATGGCCGAGTGGGTTGTCAACGGCGAACCATCCGAAGACGTTCACGAATTCAACGTCCGCCGCTTCGGGCCGCAGTTCCAAAATCGCGCCGCCGTCGCCGAGCGCGCCCGCGAAGTGTACAAGTATTACTACTACATCCGTTACCCCAACGACGAAAACGAGTGGGGGCGCGGGATGCGGACGAGCGCGCTTTACGACCATCTGCTCAAGTCGGGCGCGGTGTTTGGCGATAAAGCCGGTTGGGAGCGCGTCAACTATTTCCGACCCGGGTCGGCGGGGCGGCTGGCCGGGGCCGATCAACGGCCCGTCGGCTGGAGTCGGATGCCCTGGTTTGATCGGGTGGGCGAGGAACATCGGGCGGCGCGGGAGCGAGTCGCGCTCTTTGACATGAGTTCCTTCAACAAGATTGACGTGCGCGGCCCCGGCGCATGCGCCCTGCTCCAACGTTTAGCCGACAACAACATTGATAAGCCGGTCGGCAGTTTGACCTACACCCAATTCCTCAACACGCGCGGCGGCATCGAGGCCGATCTGACGGCAACCCGCCTCTCAGAAAATTACTTCCGCGTGACGAGCGGCACGGCCTCCGGCGCGTCGGACACGGGCTGGATGTTGATGCATGCGCCACAGGATGGATCCGTTGAAATTCAGGACGTGACGACGGACTACACTTGCCTGGGCCTGTGGGGGCCGAGGGCGCGCGATGTTTTGCGCGCTGTCACTAAAGATGATGTTTCCAACAAAGCCTTCCCCTACATGAGCACGCAAGTGATCGAGATTGACGGTGTGAGCGTTATGGCCTCGCGAGTCAGTTACGTAGGCGAGTTGGGCTGGGAGTTGTACTTTGCAACCGAACACGCGGTGCAGATGTGGGAGGCGTTGATGGAAGCGGGCAAACCCTTCGGCATCCGCCCCGCCGGTTACAAGGCGCTAGACTCACTGCGTCTCGAAAAGGGCTACCGCTATTGGAGCGGCGACATGACGCCGGCCGAGACGCCCTACGAAGCCGGGCTTGGCTCCTGCGTGAAATTGAATAAGGGGGATTTTATCGGGCGTGGGGCGCTATTGAAAGCCAAAGGACGTGGATTGACCCACAAGTTGTGTCCCATCACGATTGATGGCGCAGATCATATTTTGTATGGCGGCGAGGCGGTGTATGCCGAAGGCAAAACTGTTGGCCGCATCCGCAGTGCGGGCTATGGCTACACCATTGGCAAACACATCGGCTACACCTACCTGTCCCTTGAACTTGCCAAAGCCGGAACCGAAGTCCAGGTGGACATCCTCGGCGAATATGTGACAGCAATTGTGGCAGACGATCCACTCTACGACCCGGAGGGCGCAAAAATCAGGGCTTAAAAGGAATCCACGAACATGCACGAGTGAACACTATTTTTTATTCGTGTGTATTCGTGTTCATTCGTGGATCAAAAAAAGAAACCACCCTATGACCATCTCATCTGCCAACGACAAGCCGCTGTTTACCCCCGGCCCGCTCACCACCAGCCGCACGGTGAAGCAGGCCATGTTGCGCGATCTGGGGTCGCGCGATTTTGAATTCGTCAATCTGGTCAAAGAGATTCGGCGGCGTTTGTTGGCGCTCGGCAATGTAGCCGCACCCGACTACGAATGCATCCTCATGCAGGGCAGCGGCACGTTCAGCGTCGAGGCCGTCATCTCCTCGGCGGTTCCCCCGGATGGCAAACTGCTCGCCATCTCCAACGGCGCTTACGGTCAGCGCATTATCAATATCGCCAAGGTTCACAAGATCGAGACGACGACGCGCGTCTATCCCGAAGACCACAAGCCGAACCTGGCCGAGGTTGACGCCGCCCTCGCCGGGGACGCCGCCATTACCCATGTCGCCGTCGTTCATTCTGAGACCACCACCGGTCTGATCAGCCCACTCGCCGAGATTGGCGCGCTCGTCAAGCGCAAACACAGCCGCCGCCTCATCGTGGACGCCATGAGCAGTTTCGGCGGCGTGCCAATTGATTTGTCCAGTGGCGATATTGACTTCATTGTGTCTTCAGCCAACAAGTGTATTGAGGGCGTGCCGGGCTTTGGCTTCATCATCGCCAAGCGTGAGGCACTGATGGAATGCGAAGGTAACGCTCGTAGTTTGAGTCTTGACATTCACGCGCAGTGGAAAGGATTGGAAGCCAACGGCCAGTTCCGCTTCACTCCACCGACTCATTCCCTGCTCGCCTTTCATCAGGCATTGGACGAGTTGGAGGTCGAGGGCGGAGTGGCGGCGCGGGCCGGGCGATACGGCGACAATTACAAGACGCTGATCGCCGGGATGCGCGAGATGGGCTTCAAAGAATATCTCAAACCGGAAGATCAGGGCCATCTCATCGTCTCATTCCGCTATCCACCACATCCTAACTTCAACTTCGAAGAGTTCTACCGCCGCCTCAACGACAAAGGCTACGTCATCTATCCCGGCAAAGTCAGCAACGCCGACTGCTTCCGCATCGGTTGTATTGGGCGTCTTTTCCCCTCCGACTTCACCGCCCTCCTCGCCGCTGTTCGTGAGACGCAGACGGAGATGGGGTTTGAATTATAAATCTGGCGTCAACGAATTTGAAACGGATAAACGGATTCGCCAGCTCAAAATCCGTTTATCCGTTGTGTATCCGCTGACACCGAACTCAACAAACAAGGAGACTCTGAAATGGAATTCTATTATCAACGCACCTACCGCGGCCCGCTCAAGGCCATCCTGCTCGACTGGGCGGGGACGACGATGGACTACGGCTGTTACGCCCCCGCCGTCGTCTTCATCGAAGTCTACAAGCGCAAAGATGTGCCGATCAGCATTGACGAAGCGCGCGCGCCGATGGGGGCGCACAAGAAAGTTCATATTCGCAAAATTTCACAACTCCCTGCTGTCAGCGCTCGCTGGCAAGAGACCTATAGCCGCAAGCCAAACGAAGAGGATGTGCAGGCCATGTTTGAAGACTTCATTCCGCTTCAACTCGCTTGCCTCGCCGACTACGCCGACCTCATCCCCGGCACGCTCGAGGCCGTCGCCGACTTCCGCCAGCGCGGCCTCAAAGTCGGTTCGACCACCGGCTACACCACCGAGATGATGGACATCTTGCAATCCGAAGCGAAGAAGCGCGGCTACGAACCGGATGCCACCGTGTGCGCCGCCCAAGTACCTGCAGGCCGCCCCGAACCGTGGATGTGTTTGGAGAATGCCAAGCTGTTGGGCATCTATCCAATGGAAGCCATTGTCAAAGTGGACGATACGTTGCCGGGCATTGAGGAAGGTTTGAACGCCGGGATGTGGACGATTGGTTTGGCGAAGACCGGCAACGAGATCGGATTGAACGAGGCCGAGATCAACAACCTTTCAGCCGCCGACTTGCAACCCAAACTGGATCGCGCCTACACCCGCATGGCCCAGATTGGCGCACACTACGTCGTGGACGGCATCTGGGATGTGCCGGCGGTGCTGGACGACATCAACGCCCGCCTGGCGAGAGGCGACCGACCTTAAACTTCACCCTGCCTCATCGAAAAACTCCGGTGAGGCAGGGCGCCTCTCTTCCTTCCTCTCTCTTCCCTCCTCATCCCTGTGCCTCCTCTCGCCCTGGCCATTGTCTTCGCCTCCACCTTCATGCACGCTGGATGGAACCTCATCGCCCGTGACCAGCGCGGCTCCAATATTTTGATCCGCGCACTGTTTTCGATTTCGATCATTGGCTTGGTCCCGACACTGGCGGCGGAGTTTTCTGGCGTGACGGTGTTGCCTGTCGCCTGGGGCTACCTGCTGGTGGCCGGTACCTTTCAGGGATTGTACTTTGTCGGGCTGTCTCTGGGCTACCGAACGGGCGACTTCACCATTGTCTATCCACTGGCGCGCGGCCTGCCCGCTGTTCTTGTCGCCCTCGCCGATCTCGTTGGCGGCAACCCGCCGGCGCCGCTGGGCTGGCTGGGCATTACCCTCGTCTCCATCGGGGCGATCTTTCTGCCTCTCAACTCGTTCCGCGAATTCACGTTGGCCCGTTATTGGAACCGCGCCCTGTTCTGGACTCTGCTCACGGCAATCGCAACGGCGGGGTATTCGGTGGCCGACAGCGCGGCGGCCAAAGTCATGTCACCCGGCGCGATGAATGCTTTGCGCTACGGGCTGTACGAGATGTTTTTGTCGTGGGCGTTTTACACCTTGTTTCTATTTGTCCTGCGCCTGCCCGCCGCCACGCACGGGCAAGCCGGTTGGAAACGAACGCTGATCGTGGGCGCGCTGTTGTTCAGCGCCTATGGGTTGGTGCTTTGGGCCTATCAACTCAGCACCCATACCAGTTACGTCGTCGCCATGCGCCAGTTCAGCATCGTGATCGGCGTGATCGCCGGCGCGCTGATTTTCCGCGAACCGGCGCGCCGCTTGCGCCTCGCCGCGGCGGTGACGATCACGATGGGCGGGGTGTGCATTGCCTTGGCGCGATAGACTCTGGTTTTATCCATGGCGGGAGCTGTCGTGCGCGTGACTGTTCGCGGCTGTAAGCCGCTCCCACAAGGGATGAATATCGCCAAACTACCACTCAATCCAACTCGCCTTCAGTCAAATGCTTGATAGCGCCTCCACTTTCAGCTATAATGTCCACACTTCGGGGAGTGGCTCAGCTCGGCTAGAGCGCACGGTTCGGGTCCGTGAGGTCGGAGGTTCAAATCCTCTCTCCCCGACTGCAAGCCCTCATGAGAATCTTCATGGGGGCTTCTTCTTTTTTGCTATGCCTATCCGTACCGCCGCCCAAACCCTCATCCACCAACTCCACATTCATGGCGTGGGGGCCGTCTTTTGCGTCCCCGGTGAAAGTTACATTCATGTGCTGGATGCGTTGTACGAGCATCACGAGTCGATTCGGCTGATCAGCGCACGGCAGGAGGGCGGCGCGGCCTACATGGCCGAGGCCTATGGTAAGCTCACCGGCAGGCCCGGCATCTGCTTCGTCACCCGCGGGCCGGGCGCGAGCAACGCCAGCATCGGCGTCCACACCGCCTGGCAGGACTCCACGCCGATGATCCTCTTCATCGGCCAAGCACCGCGCTCACATTTGGATCGCGACGCTTTTCAAGAGATTGACTATCGCCGGATGTTCGGCCCGATGGCGAAATGGGTGACGCAAATTGACGACGCCCGCCGCGTCCCCGAATACCTCGCCCACGCCTTTCAACTCGCCGTCTCTGGTCGGCCCGGCCCGGTGGTCTTGGCCCTGCCTGAAGATATGCAGAGCGAGCGCCACGACGTTCCTGACGCCAGACCCTATCAGCGCCTCAGAGCCTATCCTTCGCCCGACGACATGCGGACACTGCACCAGAATCTTTCACGCGCCGAACGACCTTTGATGATCATCGGCGGCAGTGGCTGGGCTCTCGACGGAGTCGCCGACATTCGCGCCTTTGCCGCCGCCAACGCCCTTCCAACCGTCGCCGCCTTTCGCTCGCAAGACCTGATTGACAATCACTCGCCCCATTACATCGGCTTCACCGGAGTGGGCGTCAACCCAAAGCTGGCTCAACGCCTCAAAGAGTCCGATTTGATTCTGGCCGTTGGCACGCGGCTGGATCACATGACGACCGGCGGCTACACCTATCTCGACGTTCCGCGCCCGCACCAAACCCTGATCCACGTTCACGCCGACCCTGATGAGTTGGGCTGGGTCTATCAAGCTGACCTTTTCATCAATGCCACCCCTTCTGAATTTGCCACGGCCGCCCGCGCCCTGCCCCCGGTGGATGGGAAGCGTTGGGCCGGGTGGGCCGAGTCGGGCCGCACGGAGTATTTGAAATATCTTGAGCCTACACCCATGCCGGGGCCAATCAACATTGGCGAGATCGTTTCGTATTTGCACGAACGCTTGCCTGCCGACTCCATCATCACCAACGGCGCGGGCAATTACACGGCCTGGGTCCATCGTTTCTACGAGTTTTCGATCCCACGCACCCAACTCGCCCCCATCAGCGGCGCAATGGGCTACGGGGTGCCTGCCGCCATTGCCGCCAAAGTCGTGCACCCGGAACGCATTGTTGTTTCATTCGCCGGTGACGGGTGCTTTTTGATGAACGGGCAGGAACTGGCGACCGCCGTCCACTACGGCCTCAACATCATCTTCATCGTCGTCAACAACAACATGTACGGCACGATCCGGATGCATCAAGAGCGCAACTATCCCGGACACGTTCACGGCACATCGTTGACCAACCCCGACTTCGCCGCCTATGCCCGCGCCTTCGGGGCCTATGGTGAAGTCGTCGAGCGCACCGAAGACTTCGGCGATGCGTTTGAGCGCGCCCTGCAAGCAAACCGCCCCGCCCTGCTCGAACTCCGAGTCGATCCCGAAGCCATCACTCCCAACACGACGTTGAGCGCCATGCGTGATGAGGCATTGGCGAAACAACACCTGTGATTGTTCGCACCTCTTCATCCGTTTCGGTCCGCTTGTCTGCTTCCTATCCGTTGACAGCCCACTCCGCGTATAATCCACCCCATGGCCTACTTCGACTTCCCCCTTGACCAACTTAAAATTTATCTCCCGCCGCGCGACGAGCCATTTGATTTCGACTCGTTCTGGGCCGACACTCTTGCCGAAGCGCGTCAGCATCCTCTCAACGCCAGCTTCGAGCCGGTGGATTTTGGATTGCGGGCCATGGAAACGTTCGATGTGACGTTCTCCGGTTTCGGCGCCCAGCCGATCAAAGGCTGGTTGCTGTTGCCGCGTGACCGCTCCGGGCCAGTGCCATGCGTGGTCGAATACATCGGCTATGGCGGCGGGCGCGGTTTCGCCACCGATTGGCTGTTGTGGAGTAGCGCCGGATTTGCGCATTTAGTGATGGACACACGCGGGCAAGGAAGCAGTTGGCAAAAAGGCGACACGCCCGACCTTTATGATGCGGGGGGCAACGCCCATTCGCCCGGTTTCATGACCCAGGGCATTCTCGATCCCAAACACTACTACTATCGCCGCGTCTTCACCGATGCGGTGCGGGCAGTGGAGGCGGCGCGGGGCTACGAGGCGGTTGACCGGGATCGGATCGCGGTGACCGGTGGCAGTCAAGGTGGCGGCATCACCTTAGCCGTCGCCGGGTTGGAGCCGGGTGTCAAAGTCGCCATGCCCGATGTCCCCTTCCTCTGCCACTATCGCCGCGCCACTGAAATTGTAGACACCAGCCCCTACAACGAGATTCAAAAATACTGCAACGTCCATCGCGACAAAATTGAGTCGGTCTTCCGCACCCTGTCGTATTTCGACGGCGCTAATTTTGCTGTGCGAGCCAAAGCCCAGGCCTTGTTCTCGGTTGGGCTGATGGACATGATCTGCCCGCCGTCCACCGTCTTCGCCGCTTACAACCACTACAACGGGCCAAAGGATATTCGGGTGTATTCGTATAACAACCATGAAGGCGGCGGCAACTATCATACCGTTGAGAAGCTCAAATACCTCACCCGCCTTTGGCTCTGATCCAATCTCCAGTCTCTTTCCGAGCAGTGTGCTTATAATTCCCCTCATGAACAACCTCGACACCATCGCCACCCGCATTCGCGACAACTTCACTGCCAAGAACGCCGCCCGCGATAAAGCCCTCGAACGCTCGCGGTCGCTCATCCGCTTCTGCGCCAATTCGATTCGCGCCGCCCACCGCGACGAGCGCGACGAGGCCCGCGCCCTGCTGGCCGAGGCGCGAAAAATTGTGGACGCCATCCGCGCCGACCTCGCGCACTATCCCGATCTCTATCACACCGGATACACCCAGGACGCGCTGAAAGAATTTGCCGAAGCCAATATCGTGCTGGCCCTGATCGCCAACGAGCCTCTACCGGAACCGGAAGCCATTGGGGTGGAATATGCCGCCTACCTCAACGGCCTGGGGGAGGCCGCCAGCGAGATGCGCCGCCGCTGTCTCGACATCATCCGCCACGACCACTCAGCCGAGGCCGAGCGCCTGCTGGAAGCGATGGACGACATCTACAGCCTACTGGTGACGGTGGACTACCCCGACGCCATCACCGGCGGCCTGCGCCGCACCACCGACCTGGTGCGCGGCGTGACCGAGCGCACCCGCGGCGATCTGACGATGAGTTTGCGGCAACAACGGTTGCAGGAAGCGCTGAAGCATTACGAGCGGAAAAATTCGTAGGGGCAGGCCGTGCAAACCTTTGGTTTGCCTGTGCCTGCCCGCGTGGGGGGCGAACCGGACGGACTGTGGCCGCAGGCGGATGCAGGCCTATGTGCCTGCCCGCGTGGGGGGCGAACACACAGGTTCGCCCCTACACGGCATCCCCCGGCGGTTTACAACCTTTTTACACCCCCAATGCACCCTACTAACAACGGTCTTCTATGATGGCGGCATATCTATAGGAGACCAAACATGACAACACAACTTTTTTCTCGTAAACTGATTTACCGTATCGCCGCCTTTGTGGCAGTGTGGGCAATCGTGCTGGCCGGAGTTTTTGTTCCCAGCGCAACAGCTCAGGCCGCCCCCGCAATAGACGACGGCACCCCCGGCCCCTTTGCCGATGGCTCCCGCCTTGAATTTGGTTGCCGTCAGGCTAACCGGGTGTTGGAAGGCCAACAGGATCGACTCGATCTCGCCAATCACACCGCTGAGCAAGCCCAAACCTGGATTGACGAATTGAAGGCCAAAGGCAAAGACACCTCTGCACTCGAAGCCGCGCTCTCGGCGTTCAAATCTGGCATTGCCTCAGCGCAGGCCAAGCACGACGAAGCCCAGGGCATTATGGAGGCGCACGCCGGGTTCGACTCCGATTGCAAGCTGACCGACCGCGATCAGGCCAAGGCCACTTTGCAATCCGCTGGTAACGCTCTGCGTGAGGCCCATCGCCTCTTGCACAATGCTGGCCGCGCCTTCCGCCAGGCCGTCCGTGATTGGCGGCAAACCAACAGACCGACCGCGACCCCATAATTGATCCCAACCAGAATCAGAAACCCTGCCTTGTGGATCAGGGCCAGGTTTCTTTTTGAGGAACTATGAACACGCGAACTTTCTTTCTCTTCGCTTTTTGCCTCAGTCTGGCCCTCACTGCCTGTGGTCGCCGTCTACAAAACAATCAGCCTACGCTCCCTGCGCCGCTTCCCGCTCCGGCAGTAGCGACTGAAGCAGGCGCGCCTACAGGCGCGCCCACAGCCCTGCCCGAACAACCCGCCACAGAGCCGCCCACAGCCTCAGCGCCAACGCCGCCGCCGCTTCCGGCGGCGACGGCAACCCCTGAAAGCGATCCAGCCGGTGATGAGGTTGAGTCATTGCTCCAACAACTCGACGACTCCAACACCGCCGCCGATCAAGACGTTCAAAGCCTGTCCGAGCCGTAAATGTGTAGGGACGAATCGTGTAAGGGCGATTCGCGAATCGCCCCTACTGCATAATCGCATACAACGACAAATCGTTGCTCTTCCCATCCGATCGGAATATCTCAACAACGGACAGCCCGGCCTCGCCTGCCAGTGTGGTCAATTCTGCTTCGCTCACCTCATGCACGAAACGCAGGCCGCGCCCGCCGCGTTCCCAGTCCAGAATAAAATCGCCGTTTCCCAAATCCTGCACGATCTTTTTTCGCATCCGCTCATCGTGGGTAAATTGCCAGACTGAGATCGCCACCCATCCGCCCGCTCGGGTCACCCGCGCCAGTTCGCGCATGAGGGAGAGTCGATCGGGCAGGTGATGGAGGACGGCGAAGCAGAGGGCGACGGGGAAGGCCTGGCTGGCGATGGGCAGGGGATGAACCAGGTCGGCCAGAGCAAAGGCGGCCTCCCCTCGCGCATTGCGCCCGATCAAGTTCAGGCTGAAGTCCAATCCCACATATCGGCAGTCGTCGGGCAGAACTTTGCTCACCCGTCCGTCGCCACAGCCCACGTCCAACACCGACGAGCCATCCACCATCGCCAACGCGCGTTGAATGCCGGGGTTGATCGCCGCGCGCGAGTCGGAGAACTCGGCGGCGAAGGTGTTGTAGAAATCTCGATTCAGGTTTACCACTCCGTCAACTTCCAGATCTCCGGTTGAGCCAGTCCCGGTTCACCACCGATCTCGGCAAACAGAGCAACGGCGTGTTTGAGGTGGATCATGGCCTGCGCCGCATCGCCCAGCGCATGATGCAAATCGGCTAAATTGTTGTGCAGGGCGGCCTCGCGATGCCGGTCGCCGATGGAGATGCAGAGGGCGAGCGCGGCCTGAGTAAGTTGCAGGGCGCGGGGCAGATCACCGGCCTCGCGGCAGACGGCGGCCAGATTGTTGAGGGCGGCGGCCCGTGCGTCCGGGTCGTTCAGCGCTTCGGCCAGCGTTAGACTCTGTTCGAGATGTTCGCGGGCCTGCGGCAAATCGCCCTGGCGATTCGCCATCAGCCCCAGCAGGTTATGGGCCTGCGCCAACGCGCGCGAGTCGCGGGCCTCGTCGGCCAGCTTCAACGCGCGCGAGGCGATCCCCGCCGCCTGCCCGTTGTGGTTGCGGTGATGCGCCGCGCGACTCCAGTCTGCGAACAAACGGCTGAGCGCGCCCTTCGTCTTCGGGCTACTCAACTCAGTGCTCAGACCGTCCTCGCCAAAGGAGGCCAGCGCGGCTTGAAAGTGACTCTCGGCCAGATCCCATTCGCCGCGCCGGTCATAGACATGGCCGAGCTTGCGCTCCAGTTCGGCGAGCGCTGGCGGCGAGGCAGTCGCGGCGGCGGTTTCGTAGCTTTTGAGCGCGGCGCTATAGGCGCCGGCCAATGTTTGCAAATCGCCGATGGCCTCGTGCAAAGCCGCCGTCTCTGGATGGCCGAGAGCGAGGGCCGAACGGAAATGAGCCAGCGCCTCGACATTGGCATACAGCGTCCGCGCGTGTTCTGCGGCAAGTCTGAAGTAGTGCGCGGCTTGCGCCTCATTGCCGCCGGACTGAAAGTGCTGGGCGATTTGCCCCGCCATCTCGCCCGTGTGTTGACGGCGCGCTCGAACGACCAGCGCTTCGGCCAGCCGTTTGTGCAGTAACCGGCGGCGGGCCAGACTCGTCTGGTCGTAGGCCAGTTGGCGCAGTTTCTCATGGCTGAAGTCATAGCCAAAGGCGCGTTCGATCACCAGCCCGCGCGCCGTCAACTCTTCCAGCGCCGCCACCGTCTCTTCCTCACTGCGCCCGCTGACCGCCTGCAACATCTCCACTTCAAACAAGCGCCCGATCACGGCGGCGGCGCTCAACAGTTGTCCCCCGGCCTCGCCGACGGTGGACAGGCGCGCGCTCAATAGCTCGCGTACGCTGACCGGCAGTGACCAGTCCTCGGCCACGGCCAGCGCGGCCAGATATTCGACGAGGAAGAATGGCGAGCCTTCGGTTTCCTGATAGAGGCGTTCGGCCACATCCGGCTGGGAGTCTGCTGGAGTCGCCTCACCGCGCAGGGATAGGGCGGCGTTCACCAACTCGGCAACAGCGGGCCGGGTGAGGCGCGCAAGCGGAACGAGTCTTCCCGTGTGGGAGCGCTCGGCTTCGGCGAGGAGCGTTCGCAGGCGGGCTTGGGCCGGTACCTCCTCGCCGCGCCAGGCGACGAGAACCAGCAGTGATGAGTCGCGCAGGCGGCGCACGAGATAGGCCAGGAGATCAATGGAAGCCTCATCCGCCCACTGCGCATCATCCATAAACAACAGGCCGGGCGCTGAGGCGTCAACGAGGGTCAGCACCGTTTGCCTCAGGCCTTCCAGAAATCGGCTCTGCGCGCCGGGACCTTCCAGCGACGGGGCTGAGGGCAGTTCGGAGGTGAACAACTCCGGCAACAAGCGGGCGGCCTCAAGGCGGTGATGCGGGGCCAGGCCATTCAGACGCTGAGCGATCTTCGGTTGGCGCAGAGCGGCGCGAAGCGCTTCGAGGATGGGGCCCCAGGCGAGCGTCCCCTGCCCGGCGTAACAACGCGCGGTAATCGCCACGCCTCCTTTGCGTTGGACGTGAGCCAGCAGTTCCTCCGCCAACCGCGTCTTGCCGATTCCGGCTTCGCCCTCCAACACAATAAACTGGCCCCCGGCGATGTAAGCGTCGAGGAGCGCCTCGAGTTCAGCCGCGCGGCCCACTAGTGGGAGATTGGGGATTGGGGATTGGGGATCGGAGACTTGCCCTGAGCGAAGTCGAAGGGTGGAAGATCGGAAGTTGGAAGTTGGGATTTCCGATAGGCGGTGTTCTTTGAGGCGTTCGTACAACTGTGTCGTCTCGGCCAATGGGGCCACCCCCAACTCGTCGTTGAGGACGCGCACACATTCGCGATACTGGCGCAGAGCGGCGGCGTGCTGGCCGCTGTGGGCGTAGGACTGCATCAGGGCGCGGTGGGCGGGCTCGTGCAGGGGGTCGAGTCCCAGCCAGCGGCGGGCGTGTAGGATGGCGGACTCGTGTTCACCACGGTCGCTATAGGCGCGCACCAGTTTTTCGAGCAGTGAGGCAAATTCGCGGCGCAGGCTCTCGCTTTGGAAAAACTGCCAGTCGTCGAAGGCCGGGCTGTCACGCAGGGTGAAACCGGCCATAAAGTCATCGCGGTAGAGGTTGGCAGCAGCGGTGAGGGCAGACAAATCGTCCCCACGCGCGAGGCGGCGAAACTCGTCCGCGTCCAGCCAGGTCTCAGGCCCGATCTCAAATGACACGGTCTCCCGTTCGATCACCAACCCGATCCCATCCAGGGCTTTGTTGAGCACCGACAGGGTGCGGCGCAATGCGCCGAGGGCTTTGTCGTTGTCAGTTTCCGGCCAGAAGAACCCGGCCAGCTTTTCACGCGTGTGGCGCTCGCGGGTGAGGGCTAGATAAGCCAGCAGGGCGATGGCTTTGCGGGTGTCCACTTCGATAGGCCGGCCATCGCGTTCGATGCGGGGCGAGCCAAGCAAATGGAGAGTCAAACGGGGGCGGGCCATTGCCGGGGATTTTACTCCAGAAAATTGCCCGTAACGTTCTCCGTAACGAACACCGGATGCTGATGGCGTAATGTGGATGCAGAGAATAGGAGCCAGGCCATGATGAAGGACAACCCTACAATGCGACTGAAAGGAACGATTGGCGAGGCGGCGGCAGACGGCTTGCTGGCCGGGGAAGCCGCGGGTGTGATTATGGCGGCCTATCTGGCCCTCGCCGGATTGACCTGGGGCAGTGGCCCGGTTGAGGTGCTGGCCCTGTTCGATCCGGGGGAAACCGCCTCGGCCCTGTTTGGCCTGATCGCCCATCTGGCTGTGTCAGGGGTGTATGGGACGGTCTTCGGACTCGGCTGGCGGCTGGCGGCGCGGTGGTTGTCACGGATTCCGGTTTGGTTGGCCGGAACTGTTTGCGGGCTGATCCTCTTCGCTCCCGCGCTCGCTATCCTTTTGCCTGCCGCCAGTTCCCCTTTGCTCACGATTCCGCCAGCGCACTTCGCCCTCGCCCACGGCCTCTATGGTCTGACTCTGGGGATCGGTCTGGCCCGACGATACACTCCGGATCGATAGAGATAGGAGAGCGGGAGGCCGCGCGACCTGATCCGTTCTATTCAACTCAATACCTTCACTACCATGTAAACCTAACCTGAGTTCGGGATAAAGCTGGGAAACCGCTTTACGCCTTATCCCCCAACTGACGTTAAACTAAAGGAGGCCTGTCAATGTTCGATTTTGTTGGAGTTCTAGTTTTGACCGCTCTGGCGGCGTTGTTTGGCTTCTTGGTCACACGCGCCTGGGGCGCGAAGAATGCTGTTCTGAAATGGGGCGGCGTCACCGTCACCGGGTTGCTAACGCTGATCCTCATCGCATTGTTGGTGTTTTCGCTGATCGGCTTTTATAAGTTGAATGCCCAGCATGACAACCCGGTATCTGAGGTGAAAGTGGCCGGCACGCCGGAACAGATCGCGCGTGGTGAGAAGCTGGTGAAAATTTGCCTGGGGTGTCATTCGCCTAACGGCCAGCTACCCCTTACTGGACAAAATTTCTTTGCCGAGGGCGGCCCGCCCATCGGCATACTTTATGCGCCCAATCTCACACCCACACACTTGAAAGATTGGAGCGATGGTGAGATCATCCGCGCCATCCGCGAGGGCGTGCATAAGAATGGCCGCGCGCTCATCATCATGCCAGCTGAAGTTTTTCGACATCTGAGTAGTGAGGATGTGCAGTCACTGGTAGCCTTCCTGCGCGCCCAACCGGCAGTGGAGCCTGACACATCCCCGACTCAGTTTAATACCCTGGGTGCATTGTTCACCAACCTCGGCCCATTCCAGACTCGACAAGAGCCAGTGGGTAACGTGACCGCGCCACCCGAAGGCCCGACGGCTGACTATGGGGCATATCTTGTAAGCGTTATCGGATGCACCTCGTGTCACGGCGCGAACCTGGAAGGGATAGACCCGAGCCAAACGAACGGTCCGCCGCCCGGCCCGAACCTGACCAGGGTCATCCCGAACTGGACAGAGGAGGAATTCATGACTTTCTTCCGCACCGGCCAACTGCCCAGTGGATCAACAATAGGTGAGCTGATGCCCTGGAAGGACATCAACGACTTCGCCACCGATGACGACCTCAAAGCGATGTACGCCTACCTGCACAGCCTGCCGCCGGTGGAGGGGCCATAGGGAACGTATAAATGACTGTCACTGGGATAATTGCCCAGTGACAGCCTAAAGCCAATGACCACTCAAAGCCAACTCGACACTCGATTGCAGGGCCGCTGGTTCACGCCAGCCCGCGCCGCGTGGGCGGCGGTGTTTGTTCTCTCACTGATCGTGTTTTTGTTCGCCGTGCCAGCGCGCTACGCTCAACTACTCTCGCCCGAGGATGAAGTCAGGGAGGGGTTGGCTCGCCTTGGCTTTTCGCCACAGTACATCGAGCAGTATGGGAGCGAGGCCGCGACGAGGGCCGTTCTGTCTTCGCTTGGCCTGTCGCCGGCAGGTTATGCCGCCTTCTTCCTGACCCTGGAAGTGGTCGTGACACTGGTATACATCGCCGTCGCCCTGATCATTGCCTGGCGCAAATCCGATAGCCCGTTCGGGCTTTTCGCCTCGCTATTCCTCGTCGCCTTTGGCGTCGCCGGCAGTTCTTACATGTTGCTACCGTTCATGGTGCAATACTCGGTCGGATTCTTCTTAGTGGGATTGGTGACGACTCTGGCCTATTCGATGATGACGCTGTTTTTCTATCTCTTCCCCGATGGGCACCTGGTGCCACGCTGGGGCTGGATACCGGCCGGGTTCTGGGCGGTCACAACATTCTTCTGGAACTTTACGCCCCGTTCTGCGCTCAACCCAACCAATTGGCCGCTGTGGCTCTATTTCCTGTATGTGATGCTTATATGGGGCTCGGCGGCCTTTGCCCAAATTTATCGCTACCGGCGCATTTCGAGCATTGTCCAGCGCCAACAGACGAAATGGCTGGTGTTCGGTTTTGGGCTGACGGTTTTACTGATCTTTACTCCCTTCATCATTGCGGCCAGTCTCGGCACGGATGCCGAGACCTTCTATTCGCTTCTACTGCCCGCACAAGTCCTGGCGCTGAGCATCATCCCGGTCGCCCTCGCCATCAGCATTCTGCGCTATCGCTTGTGGGACATTGACCTCCTCATCCGCCGGACGTTGCAATACTCGCTCCTCAGCGGCCTGCTCGCCCTCACCTACTTCGGCCTCGTCATCGTCTTGCAATCCATCTTCACCGCCTTTGGTGGCCAGTGGTCGGAACTGGTTACCGTCGCTTCCACCCTCGCCATCGCCGCATTGTTCTTCCCGCTCCGCAACCGCGTGCAGGCGTTCATTGACCGGCGCTTCTATCGCAAGAAATACGACGCGCAGAAAGTGCTGGCCGAGTTTGCGGCAACGTGCCGCGACGAGACCGACATCGAAAAACTGACAGCGCGGCTGGTGGGCGTGATTGATGAGACCCTGCAACCAGAAAAGGTTTCGTTATGGCTAAAGGATGATTCAACGCTAAGACGCTAAGATGCGAGGACGCAAGGGGATGAAAAGATTCTTTGCGCCTTCGCTGCCTTGCGTTAATAAAGACTCATTATGACGAAGGCTCAAACTGTCACAGATACCCGCCTATCAGGCCGTTGGCTCGCAATAGTGCGCGTGGCCTGGGTAGCAACGGCGTTGCTGGCCGCGAGCCTGGTCATTTTGGGGACGCCGGTTCGCTACCAGCAACTCACGACGGTTTCGCCTCAGGCGATCACCATCGTCGGCCAACTTCGCCCGCAAGACGCGGCGTTGCTGGCGCAAGCAGGCTTTTCGGTGAATGCGTATGCCGGTTACTTCATCGGCTTGGAGGCGGTGGCGACCCTAGTTGTGTTGGCTAGTGCTAGCCTCATCTTCGCTGGGCGGTCTGATGATTGGATGGCGTGGTACGTCTCGTTTTTCATGATTAGTTCAACCACAGCTCTGCCGACTGTCACCGCGCTGGAAACGACTCGCCCCCTTTGGGGTGCCGTCATTTTAGCGTTACGAGCCGCCTTCGGCGCCAGCCTCATCCCGCTGTTTTATCTTTTCCCGAATGGGCGCTTCCTCCCAGCCTTCACGCGTTGGTTAGCCGGAATTTGGTGGCTGTACACCGCGTTGTGGTTCATCTTCCCGGCGATCCGCCCGCCCATCGCCTTTGGCCGAAGCCTGATGGCAGGCGAGCTGCCGATAGCAATCTGGATGCAGGCCTGGTTTCTGAGCGGCGTCCTCGCACAAATTTGGCGCTACCGAAGAGTTTCCACTCCTGCCCAACGCCAGCGCACGAAATGGGCCGTTTTTGGATTCGCTATCTTTCTCGTTTGTTTTGTGACCGGCGTCGGTCTGCTCACCTATTCCTGGATTACCCCGTCAGGGTTGCTCTATGTGGCCTCTCGCCTGGGTGGCCCCACCCTAATCTTCGTTGGCTTTATGGCGGTGGCCCTAACCATTGCTTTGGCCGCCCTGCGCTATCACTTGTGGGATATTGACATCATCATCCGCCGCACGCTGCAATACTCCGTGCTCAGCGGCCTGCTGGCGCTCACCTACTTCATCCTCATCATCCTACTGCAATCTTTATTCGCCACATTCGGCGGGGGACGGTCGGAACTCGTCACCGTCGCCTCCACGCTCGCTATGGCCGCGCTGTTCTTCCCGCTCCGCCAGCGTGTGCAGACTTTCATTGACAAGCGCTTCTACCGCCGCAAGTACGACGCCGCCAAAACTCTGGCCGACTTCGCCGCGACGTGCCGTGATGAGACGGACTTGGAGAAATTAGCCGCGCGCTTGGTGGAAGTCGTGGA
>Ga0247727_10003344_pt1 | contig 35518 bp, 39 predicted proteins | sample WisWelCaveWW1625_FD_202498 | JGI IMG/M metagenome (GOLD analysis project Ga0247727, IMG submission 202498) | Biofilm microbial communities from Wishing Well Cave, Virginia, United States - WW16-25 | ecosystem: Environmental > Aquatic > Deep subsurface > Groundwater > Cave microbial mat | place...
TGTCAACCCTCGCGTCAACTGATCGATCAGAATTCGGCAAACTGATCCGCTAGCAAATGAGTCTCCGGGTGTGAAAAGTTTTAGTAGGAGGCGCGAAAAAATTAAGTCAGGGGTCAGGCGATAGCGGCTCCTTTCTCCCCCAGGGGCAGGCGGTCTTTGGCCCGGTAACTGGAGCCAGTGATGATGATCAGGTGCGCGCGATGCGAGAGGCGATCCAGTCCGGCAGAGGCGAGCAAGGGATCGACAAACCAGGTGGCCCATTCGGCGGGGGCGCGATTGCTAGTGAGTAAGATGGAACCTTTCTCATAGCGTTCGTTGATGACGTCGTACATATCGGCGGGGTTGGGCATCGGCTTGAGACCGAAGTCGTCAATCACCAGTAGGTCGGCGCGAACATAGAGCGCCAGTCGTTTCTCGTAAGTGTTGTCAACCCGTCCGGCGTTGAGGTGACGGAGCATTTTGTGGGCGTCGGTGAAGACCACGTCAAAGCCGCGCCGACAGGCTTCATGAGAAAGCGCCTGAGATAAATGACTTTTGCCAACGCCGGTCGGGCCGCACAAGAGCACATTCCGTTTGTCGTGAATGTAATGCCCGGCGGCCAAATCGTAAATCAGTTGTCGGTTGAGGCCAGGGTTGAAGGTGAAGTCGAAGGTCTCCAACGTCTTTTGGGTGTTGAGGGTGGCCCGGCGCAGACGCATTGTCAACTGCTTCTGGCCGCGGCGTTCGACTTCGTCTTCCAAGAGGCGTTCCAAGAAGTCGCCGTAAGTCCACTGCTCGGCCACGGCCTGTTGGGTGCGGACTTCGAGCGTGTCCAAGACACCCGACAGCCGCAAGGCCTTGAGTTTGGGGATGAGGTGTTGTTTTAGTTCCATGTGGCACCTCCTAAAATGGCTTTGGCCAGTTCATCAGCGCTGCGGGCGAAGACCAACGTTTCGGCAGAGGCTGTCGCCGGTGAAGGGACGACCATTGCTTCGAGGCGGTTCTGCAAGAGGCGCTTGAGGGTCGGCAAGGCGACATCGCCATGTTGCAAGCCGAGCGCACACGCTGCTTCGAGCCGGGCCGAGGTATACCGGTCAGCCAAGCGCAAAACGCGCACGGCGGTGCGGAAACGATCCACGGGGGTGGAGGTCAACAGTTCCGTGACGACTTGACTAGTGGCCGGGCCGATCGTGTCAGCTTGGGCTTGGCAAGTGTCACGCGTGAGCATGAAGGCTTTGGCTTTGTCGGGCGGCAGAACCTGTCCTGAGCGTAGCCGAAGGATGGTCGGCTTGGGTGAAGCGTTGGCCAGGCTGGGTGGCGCGAGAGTGGGTGCTGACCAGTTCAAATTTCTCGGAAAACAGGCGGATTTCGCCCAGTCCGGCGCGCACCCACAGGGTTTGACCGACCAAGCGATGGGGCGCCGAGTAATACGATTTCTCGAAAGTGACATGAACGTCACGGTGAAGTTTACAGTGCTTCCACACCGCCGGGTCGTAGGCCGTGGCCGGCAACAGCAATAGCGCGGCGCGCTCGGTGTGTTCAAAGCGAGCCAGTGGCACTTCGCGGGTCGTGCCGTGAACGCGTAGCCCAGCCGTGGTCAGCAACCACTGCCGCAGTTTCTGATTGGCGGTAACGAGCGTATCTTCGGCGGCCAACCACGGCACGAAACTTTGTTTGAGATACCCGACGCCACCTCGCTCGACTTTGCCTTTGTGTTGCGGTTTGCGCGGCAGGCAGGGGTCGATCAGAAAGCCATAATGCTCGGCGCACTCACGGTACGACTGTTGGACTTCAGGGTCGTCGTCCCCGGTGTAGGCTTTGAGGATGGCCGCTTTCAAGTTGTCCAACACCACCCGCTTAGGCACGCCGCCGAAAAACTCGAAGGCGTGTTGGTGACAGACGAGCCAGGTCGGCATGGTTTGGTCGAACACGATTTCGGCGTATTGATGCCGACTCCAGCCGAGCGTCATCACGAAGGCCCACGCTTTGCGGGGAACGTTGCGCTCTGGGTCGAGCAAGTGGCCGACGTAACCGAAATCGACTTGGGCTACTTCGCCTGGCCGGGTTTCAATTCGCAATACTATCTCCGGCGGCTCCTTGGCCTTGACCGATTTCACCAAGCGCCACACCGCCGACTCGCTGCCCGCCAGACCGGGATACCGCCGCGAGAGCAAATTCCAGATCGCGCGCGGTTGGTAGCCTTGTTTAACCAGGTCGGCGATTTCGTTGCGGTAGCTTTCCATGCTGAATTCGTTAGGATGGCGCTCGCGACGCGGGTGATAGGTGCGTTGGCGGAGGGCCTCCAACGTGGTGAGGTCGGGTAAGGCATCGTAGAGCAACCCCTGGGCTTCCGCCCAGCGCCGATAGTCTTTGACGGTGTTGACGCTAATCTTCAGCGCACGGCTAATGGCGGCCCGTGTTTCGCCTGCGCGCAGGCGTCGAAGTAATTCTTGCAGGTCCATGGTAGTGAGTCTCCAGATGTTCATCGCGGTCTCCTTCGGAATAAATTTCCGCGAGGATACCGCAGCTAGGAGAGACGCACTGCTAGGCGATCAGCTTGCCGAGGTGGAGGCGATCAGCTTGCCGAGGCCGGCCCGATCAGTGTACCCCGAGGGGTGACAGAAAGCGAGGAGGAGATTGAAGGCCCGGAGTTTCCTACTCAAAGGTGGTTCGGCATAACTGTTTTGGAAGGAGATTTACCGCAAGCAGGAAGCTCGAATGAAATTAGAATTACAAAAGGCATCAGAGACCAAAATCCGCACTTCTGGGGATGGGATGAGTTCTTTTCGCACGACCCGACAACAGGACAATACACACGTAACGTAAGGATTCTTTTCAACGGCGAGCCCATAAACGCTTACCTGAAAGATTTTCCTGCACAAAAACCGGATGGAACAAAGGCCAGCGCCGATTTTAGGCTTGGAGCAATAGCCCCTATCGTAAAAGCGTTGCAGAATGAAGATGACCTTGTGATTCTTGAGTTGAGCGAGAGCCCCAATTTCGATTTTGTTGCGCATGTCATTCCAATAGATGACTCGCGCTATGAAACACTGGCAGATGGGTTGATTCAGCACACTCGCGCCAAAAGTTCCCACACGGGCACATACAAGAAATTCAAATACGTCTGAAACAAAGTATATTTTCAGATGCAACCGCGTTCTTTCTGAAAATATCCCGCGAAAGAAGCATATCCATCGGCAAAACTTCCTCAAGACGGAGACCGACGGTTTCGCCAAGTTCTCCAAGGAGATGGGTCGTGTCAATGTCTACCCTTTGACCGCCCGCCACCGTATGATTGTTTCCAATAACAACAAAAGCACACCCTCCCAGCCTTAGCAATAACTTTATCTCGGAGAATACATCCTGCATATCGAAGAAGTATTTACCCAACAAGGCGGGCAAGTTCCGGCGGCGGAAACCTACATTGGAATTCAAATTCAACTCATAAACTGTTTCGATCAGTCTTTGGCTACTCAGAGGTAGTCGCGCTTTGTTTTCTTCATATGACTTCCAGTGATTATCTCGTTGCGCCTCGGTAACTTCACGATTGCCAATCATTGACAAATCACGATTGCGATGCAGTGGGCGTGTCAGCAGGCCAAAATAGCACAGACTCAATCTGTCTGTATCCAAGTAGGGCAAAGCCATTGCATAAGGCGGGGATGTGATTACAACATCTGTTCGCCCCTGCAATTGTCTAAAATACTTGCTGGATTGGCGTGCATCACCCTCCTGTATCTGCCAATCTAAACTGCGTGCCTCATGCTCGTTGTACAAAAAGGCCAAGACTGTTTTTGTGGAACGATCTAACTCTGAAATGAAGTCTCCAATAGGGTCATAATCACTTGTGGGTTTTACTTCCTTTCGTACTCGTAAGTCATCTATTTTCTGCCAAGAAACACCCCGCAGAATATTACTTAGGACAAGGGTGAAATAGTCTTTTATTGTGCCGTCTTTAACTGACTTAATGTGTGTCGCTATCACATCAAGCGTGTTTAGAACTTCTGGTGCAAACCACAGCGTTAAGTAGTTTTGGTCTTCTGCTGGCAATGACAAAAACCATAAAGAATACTTAGCCTGATGATTTTTGAGTTCAGCAATAGCCTTACGTAAGGCAAGATACTCACCAGCTAGCTTGTCAGGGTTTACAGATAACAGGCCGCATTTTGTCCTGCTCATCAAAACCGACAACGGGTTCATGTCAAGCCCACGCGCACGGCAACCCAACAAAATAGCCTCAACTGCCGTAGTGCCACTCCCACTCATCGGGTCCAAAACCACGCCATTCTTAGGCACATCGGCAATGTTGATTAGCGCACGAACCAGTTGCGGAAAGAATTTGCCGCGATATTCGTGTATTCCATGAGAGCCATATCTTAGATGCCGACGATTAGGCAAGGGAACCTCGTTTGATGCAAAAGGAAGTTTTTCGGAGATTTGCTGAGGAGTTATTCCGTTTCGGGCGATATTGACCGTCGCCTCGCGCAGAACTTGGGTGGTAAAGCTTAATTTATGATTTGTAATACTCTCCCAATAGGCCAGGGAGCCTAACAAATGTCTGGAATTAACGTGAGTAGTAATACGATAATCCCCGCTTTGAGAGTCATCATTTTGGATTGATATAGGCGTAGAATGCGAACGTGCCTCCAGTTCGCGTAAAGCTAATTCCCGCTCAAATGGCTGAATGTAAGGCTTAAGCCGACAGAGAAATTCTTGTTCAGCCATTTTGGCCTCCAATATTTCTTAGAATTACAACCTTTTCTTGCTTGATTTTTCCAATTGCAGGATTGAAAGCCTTTTTCGTAGATTGCATTTCACGTGTCAGTGAGCCGTCGAGGGTAAAGCCTTCATTACTGGCTACATCCAATAACAATTCATCGTTCCGAATCACCTTACCATTAAGTGTTGAGTCGCCAATCACAAAGCAGGCATAGCCATTTAGCTTAATGGCGCTTCGCAACCAGCAAAGAATAGTATGCAATTCTGCCTTGAAGGTTTCAACCGTGGCTGCTCCGTTTCCTTTGCGGCTGTATTTTCTGTGACTTCCGATTTCCTCCTGTTTGAAAACAGCTTGATTCATATCCAGCCACAACATCCGTGTCATGTGGTACAGATGATAACTATAGGCATTTGGATAAGGTGGAGAACACACCATCAAATCCACCCTGCTTTTCAATCGGGGCGGCTGAAGAATGTTAGCTTGATAAACATCGCATACAAAACGCGACTCTGTAGCATCTGTGAATTCCAAAGCCTTAATTATTGATTGCCCTAGCGCCCGATAAAAGCGGCGGAATGTATCGCCCCGAACAATGTTCTTTGAACGTCGCACATATCGCGTGTCAGAGTCTTGCTTAGACACATTAACTATGATGGACGAAAAGACTGTGAGAGCCAAAGTTCGTGTCGTTTCTGTTGGTAAAGATGTACAGAGAGATTTCAGCGTCGCCAGTTCATCAATAACATATGGTTCAAACCAAAACTCAATTTGAGGGTACTTTGGGCGCTCTGCAGAGATGCCAGATAGTATTTCGTTGCCAAATAAACCAATCTGATTCGGTTGAAAATCAGCGATTAAGTTCCCCAAGCGGCTTTCAAGTTCACGCAGAATTTGCTCATCCTTTTCCTCTAGGCGCAAGGTCTTTGCTTTCGATATAAGGCAAGCCAACGGGTTAGCATCTATTCCGATAGCGTTTCTTTTTAGGAGCAAGGCTTCTGCTAAAGTTGTGCCACTCCCACAAAATATATCGAGAACTGTATCGCCGACGGACGACAGCCCCTGTATCAATGCGTTTGGTATCTGTGGGATAAACTTAGCAGGATAGGGATGGATACCATGAGTAAGGTAATCTGTTTTCGCCTCTCTGAAATCCCAATCAATTTTTTGAAGTTTTAGAACTGGAGCAGAATAATCAATCTGCGTCTCACGCAGAGCTTTCGCCGTTGTCGCAGAAATCGAGTATTCCTGTCGGGCAAAACCGACTACCTCATTAGCTTCACTTTCTGTGAAAACTCGCCAGCCTTTACGGTCTCGGCTAGGTTCTGGCACTAGTCCAGCACGCAACCATCTAAGCAGGGTGTCCTTATGAACACCGGCCTGTTTAGCGACTTCTACCGTTGATAGTTTCTTGGTCATAGACGTTTGGGAAATAATATCAAGTATATGCAAGTATATGCGAACATTTGTGTCTGTCAACCGTCGTTTTATTTACGCCTAAAACGGCAGCCGAAGTGGTATTGCAATCAACGTTTCAATCAAAGTCTCAGCGGCGGGGTTGGGGCTGGCTGGGCGGCGGATGGCGGAGTTGGTCGGTGGTCATGGGAATTCACTGCAAAGACACAGGGCGCAAATAGAATGTTGGGATTATAATCTCAGGCATGTCAGCAACACGGTTTGATTTAAGCACTCTCAAATTGCGCCCGGCAGACGAAATTCTGCACGAGACGGAGGCCTTTTTTATGAAAGAAGGCAAAGTTCACACGACGCTGAAACGTCTGGCGCAAGACCTGGAAGACGAAGGCATTCCTTACGCAATCATTGGCGGGATGGCATTGAACTTGTGGGGCTATACGAGAGAAACAGTTGATGTAGACATCTTGCTGACACGAGAGAGTTTAGCTGGTTTCATAGATCGTTTCGTGGGGCGAGGCTACGTTTTTGCTTTTACAGGCGCGACCAAAGCATTCCGCGACACACAAACGCAGGTCAAAGTTGAAGTGATCACAACTGGCGAGTATCCTGGTGATGGCAAACCGAAGCCGGTGGCTTTTCCTGATCCGGCAACCACCAGCATTGATCGGGACGGGTACCGTGTCATTTCTCTGGAAAAGCTCGTCGAACTCAAGCTGGCTTCCGGCCTCACTGCCTCCCATCGGCTGAAAGACCTGGCCGACGTTCAGGAATTGATCGCCATCTTGAAACTGCCGCTGGAGTTGGCCGGGCAGTTGGATGCCAGCGTCCGCGCCGAGTATCAACGGCTCTGGCAGGGCGCGCAAACCGCCCCGCCTGAGGAAGGGATGTCATAGCCTCTGCAGTAAGAAACACATGACATTTGTCATTTGTTTGAAGCGCCCTCGCGAAGAGGGCGCTTTTTTTATTCCCTGCCCGGCCTGAATATGACAATTGTCATACGCTCTAATTGTGTTTTAAGGAACAATGTGGGTCATGCCGGTTATTCAAGCGAATCGCTTTTCTCAAACCCCAAGGAGGCTCCTATGAAAAAAGTATTGACAACATTGTTAGTGCTGGTCACCCTGTTGGTGGCCTGCAGTGGCGGCAAACCGGCCGCCACCCCAGCCACGAGCGGCCTGCCCGCCGATGCGGCGGCCATCGCCGCCGCCCGCGGCCTGACCCAGGACGACATCGCCGCGGCGCTCAAGACCTACACGCCATCCGGCCAGCTCGATCCCTACATCATGTTCTCGTCGGGCGGGCAGGGCGGCCAGGTGCTGGTCATCGGCGTGCCGTCCATGCGCATCCTCAAACTCATCGCCGTCTTCACCCCCGAACCCTGGCAGGGCTACGGTTTTGGCGGGTCGAGCGACAAGGTCATCGAGGGCGGCTACATGCCTAACGGCGATGAACTCAAGTGGGGCGACACCCATCACCCGAACCTGTCGGAGACGGACGGCGAGTACGACGGCCAGTTCCTCTTCATCAACGACAAAGCCAACGCCCGCCTGGCCGTGATTGACCTGCGCGATTTCGAGACCAAACAACTGGTGAAGAACCCCAACGCCATCAACGACCACGGCGGCGCGTTCGTCACCCCCAACACCGAGTACGTCATCGAAGGCCCGCAATACGCCGCCCCGCTGGGCTTTGAATATGCCGCCATTGACGACTATCAGGACAAGTATCGCGGCCTGATCACCTTCTGGAAATTTGACCGGTTCAAGGGCCGGGTGGACGAAAGCCAATCCTTCCAGATCGAATTGCCGCCCTACTGGCAAGACCTGTGCGACGCCGGCAAAGGCGTGAGCGAGGGCTGGTTCTTCTGCAACTCGTTCAACACCGAAATGGCCACTGGCGGCGTTGAACTGGGCAACCCGCCTTTTGAGGCCGGCACCACCAAGAACGACGTGGACTATCTGCACATCGTGGATTGGAAGAAGGCCGAGCAGGTCTTCAAGGGCGGGAACGTGGAAACGCTGAACGGGATCGCCGTCATCAGCATGGAGACCGCCATCCAGGAAAACATCCTCTTCTTCGCCCCCGAGCCGAAGAGTCCGCACGGCGCGGACGTGACCCCCGGCGGCGAGTTCATCGTCGTCGGCGGCAAGCTCGACCCGCACGTGACGATCTACTCCTTCGACAAGATCAAGGCCGCCATTGAAGCCGGCGGTTTGGGAACCGACTCTTACGGTGTGCCCGTCATCCCGCTCGACAAGGTGATGGAAGCCCAGGTTGAACTTGGCCTCGGCCCGCTCCACACCGTCTACGACGACAAGGGTTACGCCTACACCTCGCTCTTCCTGGACTCGGCGGTGGCCCGCTGGACTCTCGGCGGCGCTTACGCCGATAAGCACCCCGAAGAGCCGTGGACGCTCGTCCAGAAACTGCCCGTTCAATATAACATCGGCCACATCACCGCCGCCGAAGGCGACACCGCCTCGCCTGATGGCGGCTACGTGGTGGCCCTCAACAAGTGGAGCATTGACCGCTTTGCCAACGTGGGGCCGCTTCTCCCACAGAACTTCCAACTGGTGGACATCGCCCAGACTGGCGATCAGATGAAAGTGATCTACGACATGCCCATCGGCATGGCCGAGCCGCACTACGCTCAGATCATCAAGGCTGACAAACTCAAGCCGTTTGAGGTCTATCCCGAAATTGGCTGGAACCCGGAGACGATGAGCGTTGACCCGAACGCCATCACCGACGCGGCTCAGGCCAAAGTGGTGCGCGACGGCACCAACGTCGAAATTTGGTCAACGGTGGTGCGCTCGCATTACACGCCGGAGCATGTTGAGGTCCAGGAAGGCGATCACGTCGTCTGGCACTTCACCAGCATCGAGCGCCAGCGCGACGCCACACACGGCTTCGCCCTCTCCGGCTACAACATCAACCTCAGCCTGGAGCCGGGCGAGACTCAGACCATCGAGTTCGACGCGGACAAGGCCGGCACCTTCACCTTCTACTGCACCGAGTTCTGCTCGGCCCTGCATCTGGAAATGATTGGGTACTTCTTAGTCAAACCGTAACCAGAGCCGGAGACATGGAGAACAGGAGACAAGGAGAGGAGTTTCTCCTTGTCTCCCCCACTCCCCTTCTCCCTGTCTCACGAGTAAACCCATGAAGCAGTTTTTCTCTCTCGACCCCGACGTCAAAGTCCTCCTCCCCGACGGCAGCACCCGCCGCCTGACGGATTATCTTTTCCCCAGCGCCCTGCTCATGCTGGCCGCGTTGATGCTGATGATCTCGATGTTCCTGCCCTACTGGAGCATGACGATGACGGCTCCGCAGTATCCCAAAGGCCTGAAGGTGGATGTGTACGTCAACCATCTCGAAGGCGACATGCGCGAGATTGACGAGCTTAACCATTACCTGGGCCTGCCGCCGCTCGACGAGGGCGGCCAGTTTGAACGCTCGATTTCCTTTTTCTCGATTGTGGCCCTCGGCCTGCTGTTGATCGCCGGGGTGTTTATTCACAACCAGTGGGCCGGCGTGCTGGCCCTGCCCGTCCTCGGGTTCCCCGTCGTCTTCGTGGCCGATCTCTGGTACATCCTTTATCACTACGGCCACAGCATTGACCCCGAGTCGGCGCTGGGCGACGCCATCCAGCCTTTCACCCCGCCCATCGTCGGCGTCGGCACAGTCGCCCAGTTCGGCACCATCGCCAACTTCAACATCGGCTTCTACCTGGCCATCGCCGCCGTGACTGTGATGCTCGTCGGCCTGTGGTTCCACCGCGCCGCCTACAAACCGATTGTGGACGCCCGCAACAAACTCAGCGCCGCCAACCAAGCCTCCCGCGCATGAAAACGCGACTCGTTGCCCTCTTGCTGGCATTGTTGTTTGGAGTAATGCCATTCGCCGCCACTCTGGCACATGATGACGTTTCACGTTTGTCGTTTGACGCCGCGCCTGATCATCAAACGACAAACGCCCCTTTCGTCGTCTCCCCCTCCGGCCCCTACACCACCATTGAAGCCGCCCTGGCTGACGCCCACGACGGCGACACCATTGAAGTGCGCGGCGGCCCGCAAGCGTATCCGGCGCTCGTGGTCGAAAAATCGGTGACGCTGGTTGGGGTGGATTGGCCGGTCATTGACGGCGGCGGGCAGGGCACGGTCGTCATGCTCAACGCGCCAGGGATCGTCTTCCAAGGGTTCGAGGTGCGCGGCAGTGGCGTTGAGCCGGATCGCGACCACGCCGGCATCACCCTCACCGCGCCGGACATCACGGTTGAAGGCAATCGTTTGAGCGATGTGCTCTTTGGCGTCTTCGTCGAGCAGGCCGACCGCGCCGTGGTGCGCGGCAACGACATTGCCAGCAAAGCCCAGTACGACTCGGGCCGCAAGGGCGACGGCATTCGGGTCTGGTACAGCAAGGATGTCGTCGTCGAAGGCAACCACGTTCACGACGCCCGCGACGTGGTGTTGTGGTACGCCGAAAACATCGTCGTGCGCGACAACCTCATCGAAGGCGGGCGCTACGGCCTGCACTTGATGTACTGCAACAATTCGCAGGTGGAAGGCAACCGGGTGTTGGACAACTCGGTGGGCGTTTACACCATGTACTCGAGCAACGTGGTTCTGCGCGGGAACGACATTCGCGGCCAGCGCGGGCCGAGCGGTTATGCCCTCGGCTTCAAGGACGCCGACTTTGTCGAGGTGACCGGCAATGTGGTGGTGGATAACCGCGCCGGAATTTTCATGGACGGCACGCCGTTCAACCCGCAAAGCTGGGGCCGCTTCAATGGCAACATCTTCGCCTTCAACGACGTGGGCGCGATCCTCCTCACCGCCGTGCGCGGCAACACGTTTGAGAACAACACCTTCTGGGAGAACGTGGAACAGGTTGCCCTGCAGGGTGGCGGCCATCCCGGCGAAAATGTCTGGCAGGGCAATTACTGGAGCGACTACGCCGGTTTCGACGCCGACGGCGACAATCTGGGCGAGTCGCCTTACACCTCCGAACGTTTCTTTGAAAGCCTGACCGACCGCGAGCCGATGTTGCGCGCCCTCATCTATAGCCCCGCCGCGCAAACCATTGAGTTCGCCGCGTCCTCATTTCCCATCATCAAGCCTCAACCCAAATTAGTAGATGAGTCGCCGCGCCTGCAACCCGCAACCATTCCGGCCTCGGCCATCGCTCCAAAGAAACCGGCCCTGCCCATGACTCTGCTAGGCCTGACATTGCTTGTCAGTGGCGCAACTTTTGGCGCTCTGGCTTTTGTGAACCGCAAAGACCGCAAAGAAAATACAAAAGGGGATCACCCTATGGCAACTCAAACCCCACCCGAAACCGCCGTGCGCGTTGAGGGCGTGATCAAACGCTACGGCAAGACCACGGCCCTGAGCGGCGTTTCGTTCGAGGCCCGCCCCGGCGAGGCGCTGGCCCTGTGGGGCGAAAACGGCGCAGGCAAGACTACCCTCATCAAAGCCCTGCTCGGCCTTATCGAATTTGAAGGCGACGTTTCCATTCAGGGCTGTGATGTGCGCCGAAACGGCAAGGCCGCCCGGCGCAACATCGGCTACGTGCCGCAAGAGGCGATCTTCTACGACATGACAGTGCAGGCCACGATGGAGTTTTATGCCCGGTTGAAAGAAAGAAAAGAGATTAGAGAATTAGAGATTGAGCAATCTCAATTCTCCACGCTTCGCGTCCAATCCCCAATAGAACGCATCCCGGCTCTGCTCGAACGCCTGGGCCTGAGCGATCACGCTCGCAAACCCGTGCCCGCGCTCTCCGGCGGCCTCAAGCAACGACTGGCGCTGGCGGTGGCCCTGCTCTCCGACCCGCCGGTGCTTTTGCTCGACGAGCCAACGGCCAACCTCGACGCCAAAGCGCGGCGCGACTACCTGGCTCTGCTGGGGACGCTTCGTAAAGAGAAGAAGACTATCATCTTTGCCTCGCACCGCATCGAAGAAGTGGAAACGCTGGCCGACCGGGTGGTTGTCATGGAAGCCGGCCGGGTGACCGAGACCCTCAATCCCGGTGAAGTCCGTCTGCGGCTCGCGCCGGATGTCGAACTCACCCTGTGGGTCGCCGACGGCGAACGTTCGCGCGCGCTGGCCTGCTTCGAGAGCAACGGCCTCAACGCCCACCTCAACGGGCGCGGCACCGTCGTCGTCCGCGTAGACCCGCAGAATAAACTGCAACCCCTGCATCTGCTGGCCGAGCAAGGCATCTCGGTGCTGGACTTTGAAGTGGAAAGAGGCCGACTATGGAACTGAGTCTACTCTGGACGATTGCTCAACGAGAATTGCGCGAGAGCTTGGGCAACAAGTGGCTGGCGTTTTATGCCGTCGGCTTTGCGGCGCTGGCCTTCGCCCTCTCGCAAGCCAGTCTGGCCTCCGCCGGCTACAGCGGCCTGGGCGGCTTTGGCCGCACCGCCGCCAGCCTCGTCAATGCCCTCCTGCTGTTCGTGCCATTGTTGGGACTTAGCGTGGGCGCGGGCGCACTGGCCGGAGATCGCGAGCGGGGGACGTTGATATACCTGCTGGCCCAGCCGGTGAATCGCGCCGAAGTGTTTTTTGGCAAAGCGTTGGGGGCCGGGCTGGCCGTTACTGCCGCCCTGGCCGTCGGTTTCGGGTTGGCGGCCATTGCCCTGTCGTCAACCGGCGACGGCGACCCTTCTACCTTTCTTGCTCTCACCGGCTACACCATCCTGCTGGCCCTCGTTTCGTTGGGCCTCGGCTTCGTCATCAGCGCCCTCACTCGCAAAGGCACAACGGCCATTGGCGCTTCATTGCTCTTGTGGCTGGGGCTGGTCTTCTTCGGCGATCTGAGTCTGGTGGGCGCGACGCTGGCCCTGCGCCCCGCCCCGGCCATGCTCTTGAGCATGTTGCTCGTCAACCCACTGCAAGCCTTCAAGCTGGGCGCGATCTACAGCCTGCGAGCCACGCTCGACACGCTGGGCGCGGCGGGGCAGTACGCCACATACCGATTTGGCGAAGGTCTACCCTTTCTGCTCGCCGGCCTGCTCGTCGGCTGGATCGTTCTCTCTTTTGGCGTTGCCTTTGCCCTGTTCAGCCGCCGGGGAGACTTATGAAGACCTTGCGCCTCACGTTCGCGTGCTTTTCGCGGGCTGTGCCTTACGTTTTACTCGTTGCGCTCCTGATCGCCGCCTGCGCCCCTAAAAGCAACGAGCCGCAACCGCCGGAGATTCTTTACGGCCAGGACCTCTGCGACGCTTGCGGCATGATCGTTGACGACGCCCGCTTTGCCGCGGCCACGATCCTTCTGGACGGCCAGACGCTCAAGTTCGACGACATTGGCGACATGGTGATCTACCACCTGGATCACCCTGAAGCGCAGGTGAAGGCCTGGTTCGTCCACGATTACAACTCCGAAGCGTGGATGCGCGGCGAGACGGCGCATTTTGTGAAAGGCGGCCTCAAAACGCCGATGGGCGGCAGTATCGCCGCCTTTGAGGATCAAGCCGCCGCCGAAGCCTTCGCCGCCGCCGTCAACGGCAAACTCTTCACGCTCGACGAATTGCGAGTGGAAATTCATCTGACCGTGCATGGAAATTAAGGAGACACATCATGAAAGTTCGACTAATCACCCTCTTCTCTCTGCTCGTCGCAGGCGCGTTGATCATTGCCGCCTGCGGCGGCGGCGCTCCGGCGGCCACTCCCGCGACCGAAGGTCCCATTGGCGACGCCGTGATCGGCAAGACCAGATTCGAGAGCACCTGCACCACCTGCCACGGCCCGGACGCCAAAGGCATCCCCGGGCTGGGCAAGGACTTGACGGCCAGCGAGTTTGCCAAAGGCCTCTCGGATCGGGAACTGGTTGACTTCCTGGCAGTTGGCCGCCCGGCCAGCGACCCGCTCAACACCACCGGCGTTGACATGCCGCCCAAAGGCGGCAACCCGGCCTTCACCGAGCAAGACCTGATTGACATCGCGGCTTACGTTCGCGCGTTGCAACAGTAGCCCTGGAGTTCAGGAAGGAACGGGGAGTTGGTATGGCCGATCCGAATCACATTTCGAATCCGATGCGAATTGACCCGGCCACCGGTCTGCCGCTTCCCGATCCTTTTCCCGAATACATTTGCTGCCCGCACTGCGGCGAGACGGAAGTTGAAGTATTCTGTTACCAGACCAGCGTGAAGTGCCACAACTGTGGCAAGGAGATTCTGCACGCGCGCCCGCCCGACTGTGGCACTTATCCCTTTTGCAAGCGGGGCCAGGCGGCCTCCGATCAGGTGAAGCCGTCTCAGGGTGAGGGGTGAGCCTGCCGACGCAGTTTTTCCAGGTCGGTGATGAGCAGGTAGCCGCCGCGCCGGGTTTCGATCAGCCCTTGAGCGCGAAAGCGCGACATGGTGCGGATGGCGGTTTCCAACGTGGTTCCGGCCATGTCGGCCAGGTCTTGCCGCGAGAGCGAGATGGTGATCAAAATCCCATCCGGCTCGGCCCGGCCCACCCGGTCGGCCAGTTTGAGGAGGATGTGGGCCATGCGTCGCTCCACGCGCTCCCCGGCCAGAATATGCAGGCCCATCATCGAGTGCAGGCGGGCGCCCAACATGCGAATCAACTTCACGGCGGCGGGAGGGTGCTTCGACAGAAACTGAGCGTAAAGCTCGCTCGGCAGGCTCACGGTTTCCACGTCTTCCATCGCTTTCGCCGTCGCCGGGTGGAGGGGCATGAACAGCACTGCGCCGCCAAAGACTTCGCCGGGTGAAATCATTTCCAGAATGACTTCGCGCCCGTCCACTTCGTGATACACGATCTTCACCCGCCCTTGCCGCACGATCCACACCCGGTCGCAGGCATCGTTCTGATAAAAGATGACGGCTTCACGCTCAAAATGACTGACTTGCGTCTGATCGGCCAGGGCGGCAAGGTCGTGCTCCGGCAAATCGGCGAACAGTGGTAGACGCCGGAGCAGGTCACTGGTAGAAATTGCCATCACCGCGATTATACCTGTAACCTGTAAGTAGTTTAGCCCCTTGTGGGCGGGCGCGAACAGCGCGCGAGGCCCTATGCTACAAGGTGTTGTGCCATGCCAGGAGGAGTTACAATGACCACCCCTTACACTTATCTCGACCTGTCCACGCAACTGCCGCACATCCCTGCCGACAGCATTCTCAGCCGGACGATTTATGGCGACGAGCAGGTGAAGGCGGTGCTGTTCAACTTCGCCGCCGGGCAGGAGCTTTCGGAGCATACGGCGTCTACGCCGGCCATCATTCACATCTTGCGCGGCCAGGCGCGTCTGACGCTGGGAGCCGACTCGATGGAGGCAGGCGAAGGGGCATGGGCGCACATGTCTGCTAACCTGCCGCACAGCGTGCTGGCCAGGACGCCGGCGACCATGTTGCTCCTGTTGTTGAAGACACCCAAAGGAGGATGAAATGGCGGCCCGCCAATTTTTCGGGAAACACTCCGTTGCTCTGGCCCTGCTCGGCGGCGATTTGCTGGCCGTGATTCTGTTCGTCTACCTCGGCCAGCGCGATCACGATCTCGTCAACCAGGCCAACCCGCTGTGGGGCGTGCTGTACACGACCGGCATTTTCGCCCTGCCCTGGGCCGTCGCCGGTTGGTTGCTGGGCGCGTTTCCTGCGCCCGCCAGCCTGGCGGCTCGCTCGTTGTTGGCGCGGTCGTCGAACACCTGGCTGGTCGCCGCGCCGCTGGGCTTACTGCTCAGGTCGTACCTGCTGGGCCGGGCAGTGGTACCGACCAGCTTCATCACGGCGACTTATGCTTTCGGCGGCCTGTTCCTGCTGGGCTGGCGCGTCGTCTTTCTACTGTCCTGGAAAGTCAGCGCCCGCCCCAGCCGCTCACGCGCGCCGATGACCTAATCCTGGTGATTACCCACATGTTCGGGCGACAGTTCGCGAAGCGTGTCGCCCGCACGCTTCGCGAACTGCGGGCGAACTTCGATTTGCGGGTAATCACCAGACCTAGCCATGTTGATGCGAAACCGCCTTCCTCTAATCGCCCTGGCCGGGCTGGCCCTGCTGGCCGGGATGTGGGCCGGGCTAAACCGCCTCGGTTGGGCGTTGCCGCCACTGCGCCCTGCCGCACACGGCCCGCTGATGATCTCCGGCTTCCTCGGCACCGTGATCAGCCTCGAACGGGTTGTGGCCTTTCGCCGACGGTGGACGTACGCCGCACCCGTACTCACCTCGGCGGGCGCGATCCTGTTACTCCTCGGCGCGCCCGATCCGGTTTATCGCGGCTCGATCGCCCTGGGCAGTCTGGTTCTGCTCATGGCCTTCGCCGTTGCTTATTATCAGCACTACGGCCTAAAGGCGGAGTGGGCCGCGGCTACAATGATTGTCGGCGTTGCGTCGTGGCTGGTAGGCAACGGCCTCTGGTGGGCGGGCCGATCACTCTCGCAGGTGACGCCCTGGTGGATCGGTTTTTTGATTCTCACCATCGCCGGAGAGCGATTGGAACTGGCCCGGGTGCTTCTCTTGAACCGAATATCACGAATCACATTCGTGCTGAGCGCCGGGCTGTTCCTCGGCGGCCTAGTGTTTTCGCTGGTCACTTTCAGCGCCGGTCTGCAAGTAAGCGGGGCCGGATTGATCGCCCTCGGCGCGTGGTTGCTTTACTTCGACGTGGCGCGAAGGACGATCCGCCAGGCCGGGCTGACCCGCTTCATCGCCGCCTGTTTACTGCCGGGATACGTCTGGCTGATTGTCGCCGGAGCGTTTTGGATGTTGTGGCCTTCTTATTTTGCCGGCGGGCCGTTTTACGATGCGATGCTTCACACCATATTGCTCGGCTTCGTGTTCTCCATGATCTTCGGCCACGAGCCGATTATTGTCCCGGCAATTCTGGGCACGCCGATGATCTATCGCCCGGTTTTCTACGTTCATCTGGTTTTGCTTCACCTCTCGCTCATTTTGCGAGTGGCGGGCGACCTGACGGTGACGCCGCCGATTCGGATGTGGGGCGGCCTGCTCAACGTCATCGCCCTGCTGATCTTCATGGGCAACACGATCCTGGCAGTGCGAAGCCGGAAGAATGGCGCTTGACGTTTGACGTTTGTCGTTTGACTTCTGCCCCAGCCACTTTTCACTTCTCATGCCTCCCCTCACCCGCTGGTTCATCAAATCCGCCCTCGCCTATTTTATCGCCGCGCTTGTGGTCGGCGTTCTGCTTGCGGCGCGTTCGGTGGTCAGCTTGCCGCCCATCGTCGGCGCGCTGAGGCCGGCATACTTTCACCTGCTCATGGTGGGCTGGGTGACTCAGTTAATCTTTGGTATGGCTTACTGGATGTTTCCAAAATCTACAAAGGATCAGCCGCGTGGCAGTGAGCGATTGGGCTGGCTGGCGTATTCCTTGCTGAACATCGGCTTGTTGTTGCGAGTGATCACTGAACCACTGCTCACTGTTCACTCGACTCCGCTCCTGGGCTGGGCGCTGGCCGCCTCTGCGGTTTTGCAGTGGCTGGCTGGGATGGGGTTTGTGATCAACACCTGGAGCCGGGTGAAGGAGAAGTGACGTACCGCGCTTGAGTGTGTGGTTCGTCCGCGCCGCGTTGATCTATCTGGCAAGCGGCTTCACCTTTGGCATGTTGCTGTTGCTTCACAAAGGCGTGCCGCTCAGCCCGTGGATGTGGCGGATTCTGCCCTTGCACATCGAGTGCGTCCTCATCGGCTGGACGGTGCAGTTGGCGATGGGTGTGGCGTTTTGGATTCTGCCGCGCTTCGGGCTGAGCGGTCGCGGAAACGAAACGCTGGTCTGGCTGGCTTACGGGCTAATCAATGTTGGGGTGTTGGCTGTCGGTTTGGGGGGAACGCTGGCGGCCCCACCTGAGATCACGCTTGCGGGCCGGGTCGCGGAATTGTTATCAGTCGTCTTCTTTGCCGTCCATTCCTGGCCCAGAGTCAAACCAATGGGTGTGTGATCAAAAGAAGAGGCCAGCATGATCGCTGGCCTCTTCTTTTATGACTTTTCGCGTTGCGCTGGTGACTGCATTCTGCGAAGGACGGCGACCAGGCCAAGCACCACCTTCGCCAGCACACTAAAAACGGTTGCTGGCGAAGGTGAGGCGGAGAGGCGCTGACCGCTAGCGGAGGCGTTGAGGCCGGGGCTTGCGCTTTATCCTGACCAGCGGGGCACGGATTGACGAGGTCTTTCACCTGCGCTCGGACAAGGTGTTCTTGGCTGAAGGCAAAGTGGAGTTGTTGGGCAAAGGTGGCAAGACGCGACGGGTTAGGGTTCCGCGCAAGGAGACGCTGTTCGAGTTGGATTTGTCGAGGCGGTTTATATATTTGGACAAGCGCAATCTGCGGACGTGGAAGGACGGCTTGCGGGCTACAGTGCGCAAGGCCTGTGACGAGCTGGGCATCCAGCGGCGCGGGGTGCATGGCTTTCGGGGGGCGGCGGCGGGTGAGTTTCTGCGGGTCAAAGGACTGCTGGGCTACGATGAGGCCGACGGCCGGCATGAACTGGCGCAGTGGTTGGGGCACAATCCGCACCGGATTGAGGTGACGTATGCCTATGTGCCGAGGCGAGGAGGTGTATCATGAAATGTGCTGTATTTAATCTGACTCGTGACACTCTCTGTCTCTCTGTGTCTCGCTTTGACATTTGCCCGGAAGCCCTACATTTGGTACGATACGTGGAGACTTATCTTTGTTTTGCATCTGCTGGATAGACTTTTGTTCAGGAGCATCTTATGGCTGAAATCGACAACTCAATCCGTGTCATCCTTGCCGACGATCACGCCGTTGTCCGCAAAGGCATCCGCGAGTTTCTTGAAATGGGGGGCGGGGTCACCGTCGTCGCCGAGGCCTCAGACGGGCTGGAGGCGATGCGTCTCATCCGTGAACACCGCCCCGATGTAGCCGTGTTGGATATTCAAATGCCAGGGCAATCAGGCATTGAAGTGACTCGCGCTATTCGCGCCGAGCGCCTGTCGGTCGGGGTGCTTATCCTCACCGCGTTCGACGATCCGCCTTACGTGAAAGCCGTACTGCAAGCTGGGGCTAATGGTTATGTGCTTAAAACCGCCGACGCCAGCGAGATCCTAGAGGCAGTGCAGGCCGTTTATGAAGGTCAATCAGTGCTTGATCCGGCGATTGCGCGCAAACTCATGTCTCAACTCTCGGAGCCGGGCACATCGCGGTCAGATGCAAATGTCGAAGCGCTGACCGAGCGCGAACTCGAAGTGCTGCGCCTTGCCGCCAAGGGCCATACCAATAAGGCCATCGGCGTAGAATTATCAATCAGCGACCGGACGGTGCAGGGCCATCTTGCCAAAATCTATGCTAAGCTGGGCGCAGCCAGCCGCACCGAAGCCGTGATGCGCGCCGTCACGCTGGGCTGGATTCCACCCGCCATCGGCGAACCTGGCCCAGAATAAGACTCGCCCATGGCTCATCCCTCAAAAATCCGCCCACTCTTTTCCGGCCTGCGTTGGCAAGGGCTGACTTTTCAGCTTTTCGTCTTCATCGTTTTGCCGCTTGCGGCCCTGGTCGTGGTGATTCCCTTTGGCAGCCTGACTCTTCATAGTCAGGCGATGCGCGTTCTGGTCGGGGAACGAGATAAGCGCGCAGCCCGGGCTGCCGCAGTGGCTATCAGTGAGCAACTCAGCCATCGCGCCGCCGCCATTCGGGGATTGGTGTTATACGCAGAGCACTCCAGTTCAACTTCACCCTACGCACAAATCCTCGTCGATTACGATTTTCTTCTTCCGGACTTTGACGGTGGCTTGTTACTCACCGCGGCCGACGGAACTTTTCTGACCGCCTCCAACTCTCGCGACCTCTGGCAGACCCGGCCAGTGGCTGAACTTTTGCGACAAACTACAGGGCAAGATGGGGCGAAATTCTCACCGGCTTTCATTGACTCTGCCAGTGGCGAGCCAATGGCCCTGGTGATGGCAAGATCACCCGAAGGATTGATCGCTGTAGGCGCATTCTCACCGGCCAGTCTCGCGCGCCGCTCTTTGGGTGAAGAGTTCTCGTCCAGCGGGCAGGATTTCGTCGTGATCGTAGATAGCAACAACCAGGTGCTCTATGAGGCGGGCAGGCCCCCTGCTTCCGAGCCGGGCGTTGCGCAACATCCCGGCGTGGTGGAAGCCTTGCGCGGCGAGAGCGGCACGGCCTATCGCTCGATCAATGGAAACGAACACGTCGTCGCCTACAGCCCGGTAGCGCCACTGGGCTGGGCATTAGTGATTGAAGAACCCTGGGAGGCGGTGGACAATCCACTGCTCAGTCGAACGCAAGCCGCACCGTTGATTTTGATTCCAGCGCTGTTTTTTGCGTTGATTGCTTTGGGGTTTGGTATTCGGCAAATTGTTCAACCATTGCGATTACTGGCGCAACAGGCCGCGGAGCTGGGCTGGGGGCGTTTTGAAGCCATCGAGCCGCCGGTCGGCGGCATTGCCGAAATTCGCCACTTGCAAGCCCAACTCATTCTCATGGCGCAAAAGGTCAAGGCCGCTCAACAAAACCTGCGCGGCTACCTCAACGCCATCACTGCTGGACAGGAAGACGAGCGCCGCCGCCTTGCCCGCGAACTACATGACGGCACGGTGCAGGCGTTGGTTGCCCTCGATCAGCGTGTGCAACTGACCCAGCTTGCTGCAAAGGGTGCATCGCCCGAGGCCGCCGAACGACTGGCCGAATTGCGGCGGCTGACGGCATCCTTGATCGAAGAAGTTCGCCGCGTGATCCGTGCCCTACGCCCGAATTACCTCGAGGATCTCGGACTGCTACCCGCCATCGAAATGTTGACCCGCGACCTGCAAACCACCGCCGATGTGCAGACGACTTTTTCTACTGACGGCCAGCCGCGCCGCCTGCCGCCGGGCCAGGAAATTGCCATTTATCGCATCGTGCAGGAAGCGTTGAATAATGCCGCCCGCTACGCTTCGGCGAAGTCGGTGAATGTTTCCGCCGTTTTTAACCCGACCGAGTTCCTCATCCGGGTGCAGGATGACGGCAGAGGTTTCACTGCGCCGGAGCGGGTGAGTGACCTCGTCGCTTCCGGCCATTACGGGCTGATGGGGATGCAGGAACGCGCCGAGTTAATCGGCGCCCGGTTGACCATTCAATCTGCGCCCGGTGCTGGCACAACCATCGAACTCCGACTGCCTCTGTAGAGATAATAACTGCTCCTGCTCTAATCACAAACCCTCCCGACAACTCAGGCCAACCTCCGGGAGGGTTTTCATTTTTGCTATGCGCTAAACGGCTTGTCTCCCTCACCCGCCAAATGGCGCTTGGCAAGCACGCCGCTTGACGCTAGGGTAAGCTGACCCTTCGGGCGTATAGTGTTTGTAACGATGGTCTCTAATTGCACCGTCGTTTAGAAAGGGCTTGCATCTATGGCGACTTCAACCCAAGCTGTGGTTCGCTCCCGGCTTGGCGAGTGGCTGGATGAGCGGCTGGGACTCAAAGGCCTTGCGTATGCCGTCCCCGAACACGCAAACTCGCTACCTTACATCTTAGGGGGCATCACCCTCGCTGGTTTCCTGATCCTCTTCATCACTGGCATCTACCTCGTCCAGTTCTATCACCCGCATCCTTCCGAGGCTCACCAGAGTGTGGTGTATATCATCACCGGGGTGCCGCTGGGCGACTTGGTGCGCTCCATCCACTTCTGGACGGCGCAGATCGTCACCGTGACCGTCTTGTTGCACATGTGAAGGCGAAGAAGGTGGCTTCACCGCTACGTTCACCATACCGGCGGAGACCGCGCCTGGTTCGTACACTGTGAGTACCGCCGCAGAAGACGGTGATACTACGACTGCTGATCTGACTATTACCGCCCCATCTGAAGAAGCGAGCGCGGCGTCAGCCATGACCCAAGAGCCAGCGGGCGAACTACACGAGCTTGATCGCTCGAAGCCTATCGGCCAAATCATCGCCGTGGTGGTAATTATTGCCTTGAGCACGGCGGCTGGGTTTGTGCTGATTCGCAATCGAGGGTGAGCCAGGAAAGCGAAACAAAAATGAAAAGAAAATCTACCCCAAAACTTGTTACTGATCCGGTATGCGACATGGAGTTTCCAGCCGACAAGGCTGCGGCTACGTTGAAATTCAACCGCCAGACATACCACTTCTGCAGCGCGGCCTGCCTGAAGTTGTTTGAGGCCGACCCTCTGGCTTACGTGGATAAAACTCAGACAGAAGAGCCGGCACCTTGAGCCGATGGCGCGTAACAGACGGCCGATACGCTATCGGCGAGCATAAGCCATTTGGCGTATACCCGCACCCGCAAAACGACGCTAGGGGTTGTCGCGCTTATTCGCTAGACTTGCATAAAGGTGAAGGCCATGAACGAGAGCCTCGTTTTCAACTTCGACAGCGAAACCGCCATCAAAGCTGTGATGACAACCCTTGCCCGGCATGGTTTGTATGTCATCCGAAGTTTTGACTTGCAGTCGGCCCTCGGCGCTCACGGCGGTTGCGAATGTCCTCATCATGGCACTGCCCAGTGCAATTGCCAGTTCGTAGTGCTGCTCGTTTATGGCGAAGCATCCCTGTGGGACGGTGAGGCCGCCGAGCCGGTAGTCATCACAACACATAGTCGCGACAATCGGACTGAGGCCCGGATCGTCCACGATGCGGCCACTATCCCCGACCCGCTCCTGGCCGAGGAAGTGATGACCGCCCTCGTGGAGGCGGCCATCATGTTGCCGATGGCCTCGTCTGCTACGGCGGAAGTGACGGCTGATGACTGATGACGAGCTCACCGTCAAAGTTGACCTCACCCGCCGCCTGCGTTGCGCCGAAGGCCATTTGCGCGGCATCGTGATAATGGTGGAGCAGGGGGCCGATTGTACAAGCATCGTTCACCAGATGCTGGCGGTGCAAGGTGCGCTCCGTGAAGTCAACCGGTTAATCCTAAATCAGCATCTCGACGTTTGTCTACGGGAGCAATTGCAAGGCGCGGACGCTGCCGCCCGCGAAAAGTGTTTGGATGAAGTTGTGTCGCTCTATCAACTGCTTGGTGGAAAGGAATTCGTATGACCAGCATTGCTAAATCTCTCAGCTTGCCCGTGCAGGGCATGACCTGCGCCTCGTGCGTGTCGCACGTCGAAGGCGCGCTCAAAGAACTGCCCGGCGTGTCGAACGTCGTCGTCAATCTCGGAACCAACAAAGCCAGCCTGAGTTACGACCCGGCTCGCGTGACCCTGGCCGACATGGCCCGCGCCATTGACGACGTGGGCTACAGTGTGCCCACTGCCGAACTCACGCTGGACGTGCGCGGCATGACCCTTCGGCACGGTGAGCGAAAGTCGAACCGTCAGGGCGAGCCGTGCGCCTCATGTGTTTCCCATGTCGAAGACGCACTCAAGGAACTCGACGGCGTGACCGGCGCAGTCGTCAATCTTGGATTGAACACGGCCCGCGTGACCTACGTCCCCGGCGTGGTGAGTGTCAGCGCCATGAAACGCGCCGTGCGCGAAGTCGGTTACGAGGCCCAGGAGCGCAGTGAAGGCACGGACGCCCTCGACCGTGAGCGGCAGGCGCGCGAAGAAGAAATCAAACGACAAGGCCGCAACTTACTCATCGCAGGTGTCGTCGGCCTGATTGTTATGGTCGGCACATTCTACGACATGCTTGGCCCATTTCAAGCGTTTGTGCCTGAATGGCTCTCGTACAAGTGGGTCATCGGCCTGCTCACCACGCCCATCGTCTTCGGGCCGGGGCGGCAGTTCTTCACCAATTCGTGGAAGGGTCTCAGGCACGGCGTCACCGACATGAACCTGCTCTACGCCACCGGTATCGGCGCGGCTTATGGCATTGCCGTCATCAACACCCTGTTTCCGAATGCCGGCTTCGGCGGCGAAGGCGCAACCTTCTTCGAGAGCGCGGCCTTGCTCACAGCCTTCATCATCCTGGGGCGCTGGCTCGAAGCCCTGACTCGCGGGCGCACCTCGGAAGCCATCCGTAAACTGATGAAGCTTCAGCCCAAGATTGCTCGCGTCATTCGCGGCGGCAGAGAGGAAGAAATTCCTGCTGATGAGGTGGAGATTGACGACCTGATTCTGGTCCGCCCTGGCGAAAGTATTCCGGTGGACGGCGCAGTGACCGACGGCTACTCGGCGGTGGACGAGTCCATGCTTACCGGCGAGAGCCTGCCGGTGGAAAAGAAGACAGGTGATAACGTCATCGGCGGCACGTTGAACAAGACCGGCGCATTCAAATTCACCGCCACGCGCGTTGGCAAGGACACCGCGCTGGCGCAAATCATCAAACTCGTCGAAGACGCGCAGGCCAGCAAGGCGCCAATTCAAAAGTTGGCCGACTGGGTGGCCGGGCACTTCATCCTCGGCGTCCATGTGCTGGCCGTGGTCGTGTTCCTCTTCTGGTTCTTCTTCGGCTATCAGATGTTCTTCGACCCGAACAGTGCCTTCATTCTCTCGCCGTACAAGTTGGGCGATATCGGCGTGTTCGGCTTCTCGCTCCTGCTCTCGGTGACGGTGCTGGTCATCTCCTGCCCGTGCGCGGTGGGGCTGGCCACGCCGAGCGCGATGATGGCCGGGACGGGCAAGGCCGCCGAGCACGGTGTGCTCTTCAAGGGCGCGGAAGCGATTGAGAATGCCAGCAAGTTGCGGACGATTGTCTTCGACAAGACGGGGACGCTGACGAAGGGGGAACCGTCGGTGACGGACGTAATCGAAAACCCCAACTTCCAACTCCCAAATCCCAACGAAGTGTTGCGGCTGGCGGCGATTGCCGAGAAGAACAGTGAGCATCCGTTGGGTGAGGCCATCGTGCGGGGCGCTGAGGCGCACAGCCTGAGTCTGGCGGAACCCGACTCATTCAATTCAATCCCCGGCCACGGGGTGGAAGCGCAGGCCGAAGGGCACGCCGTCCTGCTCGGCAATCGCAAATTGATGCGCGAGAACAAGGTGGATTTCAGCGGGTTGATGCTGGAGGCTGAGCGGCTGGAAGGTGAAGGCAAGACGGTGATGTTCGTCGCTGTGGACGGCCAGCCCGCCGGGCTGATCGCCGTGGCCGACACGCTGAAGGAACACTCGGCGGAGGCTGTCAAACGCCTGCATAAACTCGGCATTGAAACGGCGATGATCACCGGCGACAACCGCCGCACTGCCCAAGCCATTGCCCGGCAGGTCGGGCTTGATCGGGTACTAGCCGAAGTTCTGCCACAGGATAAAGCCGAAGAAGTGAAGAAACTTCAGAGCTCGGGCAAGAAAGTGGCGATGGTGGGCGATGGCGTCAACGACGCCCCCGCTCTCGCTCAAGCCGATGTCGGCATGGCGATTGGGTCGGGCACGGATGTGGCGAAAGAAACCGGCGATGTCATTCTGATCAAAGACGACATCCGCGACGTGGTGGTGGCGCTCGAAGTTGCCAAAGCCACCATGCGCAAGGTTAAAGAGAATCTGTTCTGGGCCTTCGTCTACAACACGCTGGGCATCCCGCTCGGCGCAGGGCTGTTCTATCCGTTCGTCTCACTCATCATCAGCCCGGAACTGGCGGGACTGTTCATGGCGATCAGTTCAGTTTCGGTCACGCTCAATACTCTGTTGCTAAAAGGCTTCAAGCCTTCTATGCGGCGTGATGATACTTCCCGGCTTGGCACGGGCGAGTCGGTTTCCCGGCTGGCTCCGGTCGTCGCTGGCGGGGATTGAGGAGAGGAAGTTGAAATATGGAACACGAACTGGTTGAAAAAGAAGTGGCGCGAAAAAGCGCGTTGATTTATCTGCCTGTCTCCATCAGTGCGGCGCTGTTGTTCCTGCTGGCCGCCAGCCTCGCTGGCGATTATCCGCTCGTGGCCAAGATCGGCGGCGCAGTGTGGGTGGGACTGCTCAGTCTGATCGTCTCCATGCCGATTGTGACGGCGCGGGTCAAAAAGCAAGGGAGGCAAGGATGAAGACCCATGGTTAGAGCATTTTCTCGAAGAAGCCGACCACTTTGCCTACCAAGAACTCATGGGCGAACGATGAGCCTGCTTGTGCTATTGCCTCCAGGGTCGTTTGAGTAGCCTTGTAGGTAGACAAAGGAGGATGGCCGCGATGTTTAGGCGCTTGGGTTTCCATTCAGATGAAATGCTTCTGGCTTTTGCCGTCTGGCTATGCGCCCTGCCGCTGGTCGGGCTGATCCTCATCCCGCTCTTCGGCTTCCAGGTAGCTGGCCTCACTGCCCTCATGTTGCTCTTTATCTTCGCAGCAATTTGCTGGGGCGTGTGCGGCTGGAAGATCGCCAACGGGCAGAAACACTGAAGAAAGGAATACACCATGACGGTCGGAACACTCTTCCTGATTGGCATTGGAATCGTTGCGATCCTTGCCATCCTGATTGTCCTCGATTTCCTTTTCGCGGGCGGGGCGGGCACAATGGGCATGATGCATGGCACGGCGATGATGGCTAGCAATCCCATCGGGCAGGCCATCCTGCTGGTGCTGTTGGCAATTCTGGGCGTACTCGTGTACGCCGTATTCTTCCGCTGAAAGGAGGTGAGCGCAATGGCAAAAGACCCCGTATGCGGCATGGAAGTGGATGAGAAGAAGGCGGCGGGCAAGTCGGAACACAAAGGGCAAACGTATTACTTCTGTTCGCCGGGCTGCAAAAAGTCGTTTGACAAAGATCCGGAGAAGTATGTCGGCAAGAAAGAAGAACACGCCGGCCACCAGCATTAGGCCGCTGTCTCGTGTGTTCAGACTTCCGAAGTCTTGCGGAGCGTAAGCGTAGCACTTCGGAAGTCTGAACAATTGAAGGTTAGCAATGATTACTATCAGTATTGATCCGATCATCTTCAGCATCGGCCACTTCATGGTGCGCTGGTACAGCCTGATCGTTCTGACCGCCATCGTCACCGGTGTGTGGTTCACGGCGCGTGAAGCTGAACGCAAAGGCTTCAACAAAAATGACATCTACGACGGCGCGTTGTGGGTTGTCGTCGGCGGGCTAATTGGCGCGCGGCTGTTCCACGTCCTCGACCACTGGCCGCACGAGTACGCGCTGAATCTCGTGCGCGCCCTGTACATCTGGGAAGGCGGGCTGGCGATCTGGGGTGGTGTGGTCGGCGGGCTGATCGCGGCCACGATCCTCGCGTGGCGGCGCGGCTGGCAATTGCCGCGCTTGCTCGACGCCGTAGCCCCCGGCCTCGTCCTCGCGCAAGCCATCGGGCGTGTGGCCTGCATCATCACCGGTGACGCGATGGGCAAGCCCACCACCGGCCCGCTTGGATTCGCCTATACCAGCCCCAATGCGATGGTGCCACAGTTGGGCGTGTACTACACTCCCATGCCCCTATACGAGATTGTCGTCAACTTGGGCATATTCGCATTGCTTTGGCAACTCCGCAAAAAGAACTGGCCCGATGGTCTGCTGTTCCTTGTTTATCTCGCTGTCTATAGCGTGGAGCGATTCTTGCTGGCCTTCACCAGTTCGTATCAGATCATCGCCTTTGGGCTGACGCAATCGCAACTCGTCGCCCTTGTCGCGTTGGTCGTTACCCTGCCATTGATCGTGTGGACGCTGACACGGACAGGCCCCTCGAGGATCGTCCCGGCGAAGTGACCGTCGAATCTTCATCTCGCCCTTAGCGCCGTTTTAATCGCCCTCGCCCTTATCACTTCGACCGTCCTGTCGTTCTTCTTCCCGCAGGCCGGTTGGGGCGGGATAGGGCCTGGGCACATGTATGGAGGTGGAACTATGATGGGTGGACTCGGAATAATGTCGCTGTTCGGCATCGGGATGCTGTTGGGACCGTTGTTGTTCGTCGGGCTGATCGTGCTCGGCGTGGTCTGGCTGGTGAGGAGCGTGGGGACGCCAAGCGCGCCTCAACCGCCCGCCGCCGGCACATTTTGTATCCACTGCGGCAAGCCGCTTCAGGCCGGTTGGAAAGCCTGCCCGAACTGCGGCGAAAAGGTTTGAGCCTGATGCGCAGGGGCCCGACCGGGGCCGGAGCCGACATGCTCCAGCCTTTTGGGTATAAACTACCGGCATGGCCCAGACAATTCTCGTTGTGGATGACGAACCGCAAATCGTGAAAGTCCTGCGCGGCTATCTGGAGCAGGCCGGGTTCCGTGTTGTGACGGCCAACGACGGTCAATTAGCGCTCGCGCAATACAAGCACGAGAAGCCTGACCTGGTTCTACTCGACCTTCACCTGCCCGGCATGGACGGCCTGGAGGTGGCCCGCCGCCTGCGCGCCTCGTCGAATGTTCCCATCATCATGGTCACGGCCCGTGTGGAGGAGACCGACCGCTTGATAGGCCTCGAGCTTGGCGCAGACGACTACGTGACGAAACCATTCAGCCCGCGTGAAGTGGTGGCGCGTGTGCGAGCGGTCTTGCGCCGGGCCGAAGCACCCTCGGTCACCCCCGAAGTCATCCGCGCCGTGGACATCATTATTGACCTGACGCGCCATACTGTCATGCGTGCTGATGAGCCGATTGATCTCACTCCCACAGAGTTCGGCCTGCTGGTGACCCTGGCCCGCGAGCCGGGACGGGCCTTCACCCGCCTGCAACTCTTGGAAACGTCACAGGGCGATGCGTTCGAGGGTTACGAGCGCACGGTGGACGCGCACATCAAAAACCTGCGGGCCAAACTCGAACGCGACCCAAAGAAGCCAGAATACATCGTGACGGTGTTCGGAGTCGGATATAAATTCAGTGAACAATGAAACGCTTCGCGTGAACAACGAACATTGAGACAGTTATGAACATTATTCATTGTCTCGTTGTTCATTGTTCATTCCCTTATGCGCCTCTTCTCCAAACTCCTCCTCTCCTTCCTCACCGTCGTGCTGACTGGCGTGGTCGTCGTGTCGTACCTCGCCAATCAGGCGGCGGCGCGCGAGGTGCATAGCTTCATGTTTCAGGGCGGCATGGCAACCGATGCCCAATTAGCGCAAGAACTGGCCGGTTATTATCGCGGGCGCGGGTCGTGGAACGGAGTCCGGACGGTGCTTGATGCCGGATACGGCCTGGGAAACATGGGTGGGATGATGGGCCAACAACTCATCCTCGTTGATACGCGCGGGCAAGTTGTCGTTGACACAAGCGATCTTCTTCTCGGCCAGACACTCGGCGACGCGGAGTTGGCCTCGGGCACAGCAATCACGGTGAACGGCGCGCGCGTCGGCACGCTTATCGCCCGCGGCGGCATGGGAATGATGGGCGGCTTCGGGAGCGAAGAGGCGGCCAATGATTTGCTGGCGCGCGTGGACCGGGCCATCTGGCTGGCGGCGCTCGCGGCTGGCGTCGCCGCCATCGTCGTCGGGGGATTGCTGGCCTATGGCCTCGTCCGCCCCATCCGGCGGCTGACCACTGCCACTGCCGCGGTTGCGCGCGGCGACCTTTCCCAGCGGGTCCCGGTCACATCCAAAGATGAAATCGGCGATCTGGCCGCCGCGTTCAACGCGATGGCCGCCGACCTGCAAAACGCCGAACACCTGCGACGTGACATGGTGGCCGACATTGCGCACGAACTTCGCAACCCGCTGACCGTGCTATACGGCAACATCGAAGCGGTGATTGACGGCATCCTGCCGCCCACTGCTGAAAATTTATCGCCACTGCTCGACCAGACGCTGCTACTCACCCGGTTGGTGGATGACCTGCGCGCTCTCGCCTTAGCCGACGCCGGACAACTCACTCTCCAGCGCGCTCCCACCGACCCCACCGAATTGGTACATTCGGCCGTCGGCCAATTTGCGGCACATGCCGCAGCAAAGAACATCTCCCTCCGCGCCGAGGCTACCGAGGGCCTCCCTTCCATCCTGCTCGATCCCCAGCGCATCGCGCAAGCCTTCGGCAACCTAATCGGCAACGCTATCCGCCATACACCCGAGGGCGGAGTGATCAGTGTCCGGTGTTCACTGTCCCCTGATCACCATCTGCTGTTCACTGTCTCCGACACCGGCTCCGGCATCCCACCCGAGTCATTGCCACACATCTTTGACCGTTTCTATCGCGTGGATCGCTCGCGGTCGCGGGCCGAAGGCGGCACGGGCCTCGGTCTGGCCATTGCCAAGCAACTGGTCGAGACGCACGGCGGACGCATTTGGGCGACAAGCGAACGCGACCACGGAACCCAAGTCGCCTTTACCTTGCCAGTGATGTAACACTGCCGCTTACAGCGTGGAGCATTTCCTGCTGGTTTTATCAGTTCGTATCAGCTCCCCGCTCTCGTCGGGGTCAGTATGTTGCCATTGATCGCTCGGACGCGAGCGTAAACCCGCCACAGCACGACCACATAGCCGATCCAAAATGGCTCGCCATTATCCGGCCTCTTGTATATATGTTGCGCCTCGACGCCTGATGAGTTGAGGTCATAGCACGTGATGCGCCGTTGGATGATAGTCAACACCCGAGTCGCATTCGCACGGGTCAACGTGAACCGTCATTTCCACCAGTGCGGGGAGCACATGGAACAACTGGTGCCGAACTTCCTCGGCGATACGGTGACTCTCGACGGTGGGCAGTTGGCAATTGACGGTGATGTGTAGTTTGCCGCGCTGACGGTGCCCCAGCCAGCGGATGGTTATATCGTGTACGTCCAGCACTCCAGTCACGGAGCGGGCTGTATGTTCCATCTGATCCACCACCTCCGGGTCAGTCGCATCCATCATGCGGCGCCACATATCCCGCGCTGCACTACCGACAACAACCAGGATTGCGGCACCGATTGCCAAACCCACGAGCGGGTCAGCCCACGGGAATCCTAACCAGACACCGATGGCCCCGGCCAGCACGCCGAGCGACGTGAAGCCGTCGGCGCGCGCGTGCAAACCATCGGCTATGAGTGCCGCCGAACCGATCTCGCGCCCCACCCGGATTCGGAAGATCGCCACCAACTCGTTGCCGAGAAAGCCAATCACGGCGGCGGCAGTCACCCAGCCTAAATTGCTCAATGGCTGAGGGTGGAGAATCTTCTGCATCGACTCGTAGAACACTACCAGCGCACTGGCAAATATCATCAGCACAATCAGCGCTCCGGCCAGATCTTCGGCCCGTCCGTAGCCGTAAGTGTAGCGACGGTTGCGGACACGGCGGGCGAGCAGGAACGCCAAGCCTAGAGGGATCGCCGTGAGCGCGTCGGAGAAATTGTGGAGCGTGTCGGCCAACAGGGCTACACTGCCACTGACGGCGACGACGCCGACCTGAAAGAGCGCAGTGACTATCAGCCCGGCAAACGACACTTTGAGTGCCCACAAGCCTCGCTCGTTTGCAAGGGCGGGATCCAACGCTGCCGCATGATGGCTGTGGGAGTGCGATGTAAACAGGTGAGTGAGCCAGTACCGCAGGCCATCGCCGTGTGAGTGGTCGTGGTTATGCTCGTGGTCGTCGTGTGGGTGGGAATGATCGTGATGATGACTCATCCAACAGACTCTCCTATAGTTGATCCGGATCATGATCCGGCAGACTGCGTTTGATGTGGTCGAGGTGGTACATGGCTTCGCGGAAGAGATTGGCGACGTGCGCATCGTCCACCGAGTAGAACACCTGATTGGCGGCCCGACGCGCCTTGACCAACCGGATACTCCGGAGTCTGGCCAGATGATGCGAGATCGCTGATGCCGATACTTCGACCATCTCAGCCAGGGCATTCACACTCTGTTCTCCCCGTGTCAGGGCAAACACGATGCGGGCGCGAGTGGGATCGCCGAGGGCGGCGAAGGTCTCGGCCACGAATACGGCCTGTTCGGCGGGCAGGTTGGGCAGGGCAGGATGGCGGCGGGCGGATGGCATAGGATATTTGCGTATCTGAGCATTTACTCAGATGGGCGGATTATATATTGCCCGTCGGCTTCATCGGAGTGACAAATCTCCAGTATGGGGGGGACGTTTGTCCTCGCTGGCCAGTCATTCATCTTATTGCGCCAGAGGGTTATTGGCCTAACGCATCGGTGGTTAAGCAATGAGTGTGGTGAAGATGTATCCTGCTTCTATTTCGGCTGGGCAGTTTTCTGCGCGTTGACACGTGTGGCGGATGCTTCTTGTTGTTGGCCTATATCTAAAATCAGACTGGCATAGGCCATTTTGCTTATTAGAAGATAGGTGGAATCGCGCTATTCACATTGCCCTTTGCCGCATACACTGTAACCATGCCGACCAAGTCGGCGCTATTCTCGGTTGAGAGAAAGGCACATCCTATGCTAGTCAAAGACCCTGTGTGTGGAATGCAGATTGATTCTGAAACGGCCTTTGCCGCCCGGACGGTGAAAGGCCAAACATTTTACTTTTGCTCGGAAAGCTGTGTGAAACAGTTCGATGCCTCGCCCGCCGCGCCTGTGAAACACGCTACCGTCCACTCGGCGACGACCGGCGTCTCCGACGGCGCAAGTGGCCCGGCGCGGCTGGAACTGCCAGTGCGCGGTCTCAACCGCTCCGGCGGCCCGGCTCTGGCCCAGGCCCTGCAAGCCGTGCCCGGCGTGAGCAAAGCCTACGTCAACGTTCGCAGTGGCCGCACTGCTATTGAATACGATCCGGCGCGCGCCAAAGCGGCTGATTTTGTAGACGCAGTGCGCGCCGCCGGTTTCAGCACCGACGGCCAAACCATGCGGCTAAAGGTGAACGGCCTGTACTGCGCCGAGTGTGTCGTCCGAATTGAAAACGCGCTCAAGGCGACCCCTGGTGTGTTGGGCGCGACCATGAATGCGGCGACGAATGAGGTGAAGGTAGAGTATTCACCCGTCATCGGCGACTTGAATTTGCTGACGAAGGCCGTTGAAAGCGCCGGACCCTATAAAGCGACCCGCGCCGCCGAAGCCTCCGAGCCAGAAATGGATAAAGAGGCGCAGGCCACTGAGAAAGAGTATCGCTCGCTCATGCGTAAGTGGTGGTTCGGCGCGGCGGTCGGCGTGCCGACGATGATTCTCTCATATCCGTGGATTTTTCCCATCCTGCGTGACTGGTTCCCGCGGGGCAGTCCACAACTTGTCTACATCTGGTACGCCATGGGCGTCGCCAGCCTGGCCGTGTTGGTTTACTCCGGTAGTCAGTTTTTCATCGGCGCGTGGGAAGGCCTCAAACACCGTTCGGCCAACATGCACACCCTCATCGCTCTTGGCACTGGTGTGGCCTGGATTTATTCCACCATCGCTTTGCTTTTCCCGCAAATCTTCCCTTCGGAAGAATTCACCGACGTGTATTACGATGTAACCGTCGTGGTCACGGCGCTGGTCGTGCTTGGCCTGGCAATGGAGATCAGGGCCAAAGGCCGGACCTCTGAGGCGATTAAGAAACTGATCGGATTACAGGCTAAGACCGCGCGCGTCCTCCGCGGCGGCAAAGAAGATGACATCCCGGTTGAAGAAGTGTTGGTCAACGACATCGTCGTCGTTCGCCCCGGCGAGAAAATTCCGGTGGACGGCGAAGTGATCGAGGGCCAATCGGCAGTGGACGAGTCGATGATCACCGGCGAGTCCCTGCCGGTCTCCAAGAAAGTTGGCGATGAGGTCATCGGCGCGACCATCAACAAGACCGGCTCGTTCAAATTCCGCGCCACCAAAGTCGGCAAGGACACCGCACTCTCGAATATCATCCGCCTGGTGCAGGACGCCCAGGGGAGCAAAGTGCCCATCCAGCGCATCGTGGATCAGGTGTCGGCCTATTTCACGCCATCGGTGATGATTCTCGCCATTATCGGGTTCGTGATCTGGTACGACTTCGGCCCCAGCCTTGCCCTGAGCGGAGCCGAAGGGCCGGCGTTGACCTATGGCTTGATTGTCGCCGTCACTACCCTCATCATCGCCTGCCCGTGCGCGCTGGGCATGGCGACGCCGATGAGCCTGACCACCGGCATCGGCCTCGGCGCGCAGAACGGCATCCTCATCCGCTCCGGCGACGCCTTGCAAGCCGCCGAGAAGCTCAACGCGATCATTCTGGACAAGACCGGCACGATCACCATCGGCAAGCCGTCACTCACCGATGTGGCGTTGACGCCCGGCCAGAATGAAAACGATGTGCTGCGATTGTCGGCGTCGGTCGAAAAGTCCTCTGAACACCCGCTGGCGCTGGCGATTGTGGAAAGCGCGCAGGCGCGCGGCCTGAAATTGAGCGATGTGCAAACCTTTGAAGCCATCCCCGGTCACGGGGTGGCCGCCACTGTCGAGGGTCGCCGTATCCTCATCGGCAACCTGAAACTAATGAACCGCGAAGGCGTCGCCCTCGGCCCGCTTGAAGAAAAATCTAAAACCCTGGCCGACGACGGCAAGACCCCCATGTACGTCGCCATTGATGACAAAGCGGCAGGCATCATCGCCGTGGCCGATACTGTCAAAGAAGACTCCAAAGCCGCCATCGCCACCCTGAAGAAGATGGGTATCGAAGTGGTGATGATCACTGGCGACAACGAACGCACGGCCAAAGCCATTGCCCGGCAAGTGGGTGTTGGCCGCGTGCTGGCCGAAGTCTTGCCGCAAGACAAAGCCTTCAACGTGCAGAAGCTGCAACTCGAAGGCAAGAAGGTGGCAATGGTCGGTGACGGCATCAACGACGCCCCGGCGCTGGCCCAGGCCGACATTGGCATGGCGATTGGCACCGGCACCGATGTGGCGATTGAGGCTTCGGACATCACGCTGATCAAAGGCAGCCTGATGGGCGTGGTCACGGCTATCCAACTCAGCCGGGCCACGATGCGTAATGTGTATCAGAACCTGGTAGGCGCTTTCATCTACAACACCGCTGGTTTGCCCATCGCGTTGGGCGTGTTGTACCCATTCTTCGGCATCCTGCTATCACCCCTGCTCGCCGCGTTAGCGATGTCGTTCAGCAGTGTGACTGTCATTAGCAATGCCAACCGACTCAAGAATTGGAAACCTGCCGCTTAGAAAATCCCAACCCCACGCGAAGCGCCAAACTTCAAAGCCACAATCCGGCGTTTGAGGTTTGGAGTTTGAAAATGGAGAATTCACTATGACCCCCGATAAAATCCTTGTCACTCTCGGCGGCATCGCCGCCATTGCCCTCATCGTCTGGTTCTTCTGGCTGGTGAAGAAGCCCGGCGTGAAAGCGGCGTTGACCAGTGGCGGTTATCAAGAAGCTATGATATTGGTCAAAGGCGGCTACACCCCCGATGTAATCGTCGTCGAAAAAGGCAAGCCGGTACGCCTGAACTTCGTTCGCGCTGAATCCGCCTCTTGTTCCGAAATGGTGCTCATCCCCGACTTCAAGAAGAGCGCGCAACTGCCCGAAGGCGAAACCGTCGCCGTCGAGTTCATGCCCGACAAAGCCGGCGAGTTCGAGTTCCAGTGCCAGATGGGAATGCTGCGCGGGAAGTTGATCGTGGAAGGGTAGGATGTCAAAACCGGGCAGGTCTGTTCACAGTCCGCGAGGTATTACAGACCTTTGCATAAATAACTAAACTTTTAGTTGAGCCTGAGCGAAGCAAGAGATGAGCACCTCAGATCGGGAACGCATCCGTCGCACCGCCAAGTGCAATTCATGGTTCAAATCCGAAAGGTC
>Ga0247727_10003345_pt1 | contig 35518 bp, 32 predicted proteins | sample WisWelCaveWW1625_FD_202498 | JGI IMG/M metagenome (GOLD analysis project Ga0247727, IMG submission 202498) | Biofilm microbial communities from Wishing Well Cave, Virginia, United States - WW16-25 | ecosystem: Environmental > Aquatic > Deep subsurface > Groundwater > Cave microbial mat | place...
GTAAAAAATGCATTTCCTTTTGCTACATACATTGGGTATCACCAATGTATCTTAAGAAGCATCACTATATATAACTTACGGAAATCAATCTCTTATACTATAATGTGGCTAGGATTTACGGTCAAATTAAAATAAGCCCGATTGTACGTTTTTTCATTGAGTCGGTTTTCATTGTTCCTTATCCAACAAAAAACACATTGGAACACGTTTATTGGGTGCGTTTTCATTAAGACTAATCTATCCATTTTTTAAAAATAAAAAATGCACATTGCCCCCCTATTTCGACTTCCATGAAAATGCTATTGGCTTTTCTTTCTTTTTCATCTTCATTGTAAGAGGACCATTGTACGTAGTTTCAATGCGTCAGTTTCCAGTGATTGCCGTTAGTAAACAAAAAATAATTTTCAGGCTAGTTCCCTATTCCAGAACATTTATAAAATGCCTCGCACAGGAGTAGGACATGAAAAGAGGTGTAGGCAGAGCATTTTTTTCTATAAAGGGATGTGGCAAAAAGCAGAAAAGGGCCCAGGTTGCGCTTTTTGTGATCTTAAGCCTGATTCTTGCCATCAGCATCGTGTATTTTTCTTATTCGTTTTTTTTTGCAGCAGAGACGGAATCAGATTCTGAATTGCAGAAACCTTCATTATCTGAAGGCCAGAATGAATTGCGCTCTTACATCGATAACTGCATCCAGGATGCTATGGTGCAAGGCCTTGAGATCATGCGGCTGCAGGCTGGTTACATTGAACTTCCTTCCGATCTTGCAATTATCGAAGTTGGAAGTGATAAAAATTATGCTGTTAAGGGCGATAAGGATAGGAAGAAAATTGTAATCCAGGAAAATGCTCAGGTCATAAAACCGTATTGGATTACGAAGCAGAGCATACAGATCCCTTCCCTGGTATTAATGGAACAGCATCTTGCCACATATGTTGCTAAAGAACTATCAATATGTGTTAATGACTTCATTCCGTTCAAAGAGCAAGGATATTCTGTCATTGAAGACCAGCCGAATGTCTCTATAAGCATGGGCGCAAGCGTGATTGCTAACGTTTTCTATCTTGTTGAACTGCACAAGGAAGATAGGTTGCTGAAAGAAGCAGATTACATCGTATCAATCCCTGTGAACATGCAGAAAATCCACAATGCTGCTTCAAGCCTAGCAGCGCAGGAAAGCTATCATGCATATCTGGAGGACCATACCACTAATATAATATCATTGTACTCTGGCATTGACGCGGCATCTTTACCGCCAACATACCAAACTGACACGAATTTCGATTGCAGTTATGTGCAGTGGAATAAGGAGAGCGTCAAAACGCAATTGCAGGATATTTTCTCAGCAACGATTCCATTGTTGAAGGTGCAGGGAACTTTTAGAGCAGAAGATGGGCCATCTGCTGACGTTTATGACAGCTTCGTATATGATTTGTTCCTAGAAAACAATCCTGAGCTTGATATTGATTTCGAGTATAGAAAGGAGTGGGATTTTGTTGGCTATGAAATCGAGCCAGGCCAAGGCTCTAATTTGATTCCCGAAAGAGTTGTAGGAACCAACATCCCCATGATTCCTAGATTTTGCGTCTTCAAGTACCCGTTCAAATATTCCTATTCATTCCCTGTTATGGCAACAATCACTGACAAGGAATCCGCAACCCTGGATCCAAAAGAAAACCTATTCTTGGAAAAGCGGGGTTTTTCTTTTTCCATTCCTCTGATGGTTAATGTCTGTGGGAACCAGCCTCGTGCCTGTGTTGTGTCGCAATTTGAAGGGCTGACCTTTAATTTGGAATCAGAGAATGGTTCAAGCGCGCAGAGTTTGTTCTGTGATTCAAGCCAGAAAGTAAGCACGCCGGTTTCAATTAGCGTTGCTGACGCATACACAAGGTCCGCGCTTTCTGGAGTCGATGTCAACTACCAATGCGGCCCGATAGAGAATAACTGCTTCATGGGAACAACGGATATCTCTGGAAAATTGAAGAATCCATTCCCCTTATGCATCAATGGATTTTTGATTGTGTCAAAGAAAGGCTATTTCCCGCAAACGCAGCTGGCAAGCATCTATAATGAGCAAAATGTTGCAATTCCCTTAATACTTGTACCAGAGAATGAGATTACCATCGAAGCAAAAAAGATATTTGTCCAGGATCTGATAAAAAGGAAAGCAAATCACGAACCATTTACCGGATTATCTCTAGACCTTGCATCAGGAGAAAGAGTCTCGCTTATCAGTGATGCAGGAACGCTTTATCTTTTTCCAGACCCTGAACAAAGGCACATTTCATTGGCTCCCGGGCAGTATGATTTTACCGTCCAGATCATAGCGCCATTAGACATGAAAGAGATACTAGTTCAAGGGCAGTCATTCAAAGGAGTGAAAGGAAGCTATCCTGTAGGTACTATAAACGTTCCTATTTCCTTGCATGCAGACAGATTGGAAAAAGCGACATTGATGTTCACTGCACTATCTGAGTACATTCCTGGAAGCGAGCATAATCTCTTGATTGATTCATACTTTACTGGTAATGAAGATATCGAAGCTGAAGTGCTTATGGAATGCACAAGAACCCAGGATGGCTGTGACTTTAATGACTGCATTTTTGCAAGGAGCAGCGGCAATAAGCTGAAGGATTTATCAGCAAATGCAGCAGCATGTGAAAAAGTTGAAACGGTGACTATAACAAAAGATGAGTATTTGCCATTGGTACAGCCATTGATACAATGAGTAGATACATCAAAAAACTCAGCAATCAAAAAAAAGCAATAAATGTCGAACAATCATTATAAAACAAAAATTCAATTTCGATAATCGCCAATAATAAATAGCAGCAAAAAACAATGAAACAAATTAAAAATCGGCATACCAGCAGATTCATCGTAAGCCTTCTCATTGTGCTTGTTGTCTCAATCCCCTTGAACATAGCAATTGTGTTCGGGCAGCAGGGACCGGATTATGGCACCGCTCAAGTGCAGATCAAGAATCCTAAAATTGCATGCATCGAGAAGAATAAGAAGACGCATGATTTGGTTGAATTGATGGATAATGAGGTCATTAAGGTGCTGGAGAAGGTTGCTGCTACGCTGTATTTCTCCTGTAGTGTTTGGGGCGCGATAGAAGCAGTGATTGCGGTCTTCCAGACCGGGTCTGGATTTTGTACTGACGGAACTTGTACCTCAAGCTGCGGAAGTCCGGTAGGGGCTGCGCTTTGCGGTGCTAACGATGCAGTAAGGGGGGTTCGCAATGCGATTGGTTATGTGATGATACCGATGTGCAGCCTCGCTACTTGTGCACTGTGCAACAGTCAGTTTGGTAGTGTGGATGAAGGTACTGGAATTCGAAAGGATGTAGCGTCTCCTGCTAGATTAGGGAGTTACTTAACTTTTGAGCTTCCTAAAATTGGTGAAGTTTCTCCAAAAACTGCTGGAGAGTTTACTTCAAATCTGCATCTCTCTCCCTATGACAACATCTACATTGCAATCGGCTGTTTATGCCCAGTTGCTATATTACATAATCTAAGAAAATTAAAGACAATCTATCAAACTTATAATTGTTGCGTTGAGCAGGCGTGTGCCAATGGCCTAAGCGTCCAAAGCTGCGGGGTAAAATTAAATGAAGCTACCTGCATGTATTGGGAAGGGTCCATTTATAATAGCATAATCAAAGCAATCATTAGCCTAGCGGCAAATTTTATTGCTAAAGAAGTTTTCCAGAAAGTGGCGAGCGAGCTGGGCAGTTCAACTACAGCTATGCTCAAAACGCTCTTCTCCCTCTATCAAGCCTACACCACGATCCAAGGCTTGCAAAGCACATACAAATGGATGAGCAACACCTTTTCAGAGCCTAAATGCTCAGAATTGGGTTTTGACAAGATAAAAAAAGAGCAGTTAGCGGCAACGACAACTACATTATGCAAATTGCGCCCTGTTGACATCAATGGCGATGGTATAGCAGAGCAGCTGCAAACAGACTGCGGAACATAAGATGGCATTACTTAAAAACAAATTTGTAGTGGTTTATGTCGCTGGATTATTCTTATTCCTCTTTGCACTTAGTTTTCTGGGCAAGCCATCAATCAATGCCGCTGTTGTGTTTGACACGTCGGGATTTATAGAGACAATGAAAAATAATGCGTTTTTCCTGCTGTTTGGAATCGCCCTATGCATTGCGTTTGCCATCTATATGATACGCCACGGGCATGAAATGAGCAGTGCTTTTCATCATTCAAGGATAAAAGTGTATACGGCAGTCTCTATTTTTGTTGTCCTGTTCTCATTCTTTGGGTTTGTGATGTATGTTGATGAGAAAGGGGATAAGGTTACGGGGTATGCCAGTAAACCGCTATCATTGGCTGAAATCAAAAAAATAACTGGACCTTGTTATAGCTTTGCTCCAGATGAAGGTTGCTATACATATGCCAAAGCACAGCTCGAAAAACAAAAAAACGATGCATTGGTAGGAGAAGCAACTTTCCAAGCGATGAACATGTTCTTGGGGAAATATGCCTATGAGTACGTCAGCGACTACTGCAAGGATCAGGCAAAGCGCTCAACACCAGAAAACAAGCAGCCAACATCAGTATCGGTGGATGGCAACCAAGTAAAATCAGGCACTGAAAATAAAACAGCACAGTGTCCGTATCCTGTCACTACCATAACCGCGCAGGGCAAGAAGACTAAGCAGCAGCTTGGGTTTTCCTATGAAGTCTCATGGAGTGTTGCCGCATGCAAGCAGGAAGTTGATTACCTTATCCAACTAACAAATGCAGAAGGTGGCAGCTTTGGCCTTAAATCAGGGAAAGCAGGAAAAGGCAATGTCCTAGCAGAATACAGAACGCTGACGCGGACTGAGGCATATAGCCAGATATGCATCACCTCAACTGACTCATCGATTGGGGAGAATGGGAAAGTGTGCTTCAATCTTCTATCGCAATAAGATTAATAAAAATGACAATATTCATTAACTGAAAGCACTGATCAACATCAATAATTAAGAACAAATAAAAATAAGGCTTTTTTCTCAGTATCAAACCCGAGCCGAGCGATATGGAGAGAAGAGCGAAGGCTCGGACAAATCTTGCGGAGCTGATTGAGGCAAAGTGTTATCAGTAAGATCAATCAACAAGTGGCATACATAAAAAACATCGGTATCATTGTAAAGTTGCTCAGGAAGGAAGTCTCCTCATTCCAAAAGCCGATGTCGACGGAGATCTCTGAAAAGACCCATGACCCTTTCAAGGTGTTGGTGTCATGCATACTTAGTTTGAGGACCAGGGACACTATTACGTACCCAATATCCAACAGGCTGTTTGCAGTCGCTGATACCCCAAAAAAAATCAAGGACTTGCCATTAAAAAAGCTGCAGGAGATTATTAGGCCCGTCAATTACTACAAAACAAAATCGAGAAGAATCAAGGAGATATCTAAAGCCTTGCTAGAAAACTATCATGGAAATGTTCCCAATACATTCGATGAGCTCATGAGTTTCAAAGGCGTTGGCAGGAAGACCGCAAACATTGTCATGGTGTACGGCTTTGGCAGCAGGCACCATATACCTGTGGATACTCATGTGCATCGTATTCCCAACAGGCTTGGCTGGGTCAAAACAAAAACACCGGAACAAACCGAAGAGGCTCTGAAACAAATCATCCCACAAAAATACTGGAGCGACATCAATGATCTTCTCGTCATGCACGGCCAGAACATCTGCCAGCCCATAAGTCCCTGGTGCAGCAAATGTTTGATAAAAGCGTACTGTAAAAGAATAGGGGTAAAAAAGAGCAGATAATATTTTAATAATGAAACGGGATCAGTACAATTGCTTCAGTGATGTGTTTATCATAATGCTAGCTCTTATCATTTGTTTATTCTTAAGTAGTTATGTGGAGTTGATAGGATGTCAATCCTTGCAAGGAACCTTATTCCTTAGCTTCTTTATACCGCAACCAAAAACCCAGTTACGTACATAACTACTAATCCTACCAAAAAACCTAGAACATTGGTGATTGTAAAAAGCGAAGTCCATTTTCCCTTTGCCATATAATGCATAATATCAAAGGAAACGTCAAAGATTGCTCCTGCACCAATAGCGAGGAAGAAAATTGCCAATGCGGCCGAATAGGAAAATCCCCCTAGCAAAGCTCCTATGATTGTTGGCGCGCCAGCGATGATTCCCATCAGGATAAGATGCAGCATGAAGTGATTGACATTCTTGATAACTCTTGTCAAGGGAGCTACAATCGCAACCCCTTCCGTAACATTATGTATCATAAAGCCAATGACCAATAAACTGCCGAGCGCCACTTCTCCAACGGCGTAGGCACTTCCGATTGCAAGCCCTTCGCCCATGTTGTGCAGGCCAATGCCGAGCGCGATAAGATAGCCAAAGACCAGAGCCTGATGAAACTCACCTCGTTTTTTCTCGATTTGCTCGCTTTTGTAGCTGATGGCACCAAGCGTCAGCACGGCCAGCAAAAATCCAATCAAAATGATTCCAATGCCATTGTAAACTTGTGGTAAATTTCCAATCAATTCAAAAGATTCTGCGAGTGCGTCAAAACCCAAAAAGATAAGTAAGCCAACAGTCAAGGCAAGCAGAAAATCATACCAGCGTGCGCGCAGTAATCGCAGGAAGGGGAGCCAAAGCAAACCGATAAGCACTGGGATAACTCCAACATACAGGCCAAGGAGCACAAATGTTTTTACATAGGATCGATTAAAGATTGGTGTTTTGGTTGCAACTTCAACTTCTGTTTCGAACGTAACACCATTTCTTGAAATTAACGTGATGGCTTCAAAATCACCTTCCACCCACGGATAGAATACCTTAATAGTCCCTTTTTCAAGGGGCTGCAAAGTAGCACTTGGCTCTATTGCGAATTTCCAATAGGCATCATTGATAAGCACTTGTGCGATGGTTACTGGCTCTGAGCCATCATTAATGAATTCCAGAGTAATATATTCAGGAGATAATATTGTTTTTTGGATGAATATATTTTCAACGGGTGGTGCTGTCGATTTTAATACGCCAAGCGGCCCAAATTTTAGAAAAAAAATGAGCAAAATTGCAAGCAGAAGAAGTGGCAATATCGCCTTTATGACAAATCTTGATTTAGCTTGCGTTTCATCCATCTACTTCTCAACCTCAAAAAAACCCATCCAGCCCAGCTCCGCAAATTCTGAAACATGCGCATGGAACATGTACATGCCTTCGAATGGAAAACGCACATCGAGAATAGAGCGCTCTCCTTGTGCCAATGAAATAATATCAGTATAAGCGTCTGGCTCCTGCCGTGTTCCTGTGCTATATTCATCAAAGAAAGTTGCATGCAAATGGAATGAATTAATAGGGTCGAATTCTACAATATTAATGACATAAAGGCGAATGAGCTCATCTTGCTTAACTTTGATTGGATTCATTGCGTAATAAAATGCCTTCGAATTAATTGCATAGACCTCATTACCGCCATCGAGATTGGTGTCGAATGCGTTCATTACCATGACCATTTCCTTGTCTGCTTTTGGCCGCGTATCATTCTTTGGGTCGATGATGTAAGCCCCATACAGGCCTTTGGCAATATGCTGCTTTAATGGAACGGAATGGCAGTGATATAAATGAATGCCATATGGCACAGCCTCAAATTCATAAGTAAAGTTTTCTCCAGGGTAAACCAAATCTTCCTGCATGGATCCATCGTTTTTTGAATCGTGGAATCCGTGGAAATGCATTGTATGCGGCTTTGTTCCCGCGTTAGTAAAGTGTATTCGTATTAGATCTCCCTCTGTTGCTCGTATTGTGGGAGCGGGCACTTGCCCATTATAGGTCCAGGCAGGGTAAAAAACTCCTGGAGCTATTTCAATTTCCTTATCTTGTGCATAAAACCAGTATTCTCTCAGCAGTGAACCATCAGGACGCTTCGTTTCCCGGTAATAATTTTTGCGCTCTTCCGCAGGCAAATCATTGAAATTCCATGCCGTTAAATAACGCATGCCATCAAAACCATCATCCCCATAGCTTCCGACAACACCAATGGTTTCTTGCGCATGTTGCTCAGCTCGCTTAGGTAAGTTACCATACTGGTTCATTCCATTCATGCAATCCTTTGAGTCCATGCCCTCAAGGCATTTATCTGCTTGCTTTTGCATCTCTTCAAAGGCGGTGTCTTCCTGAGTTGTGGCATTAAAAGCAAGAAATGTTCCAGCAACAGTCAGCAGCAGAAGCGTACTTATGATCGCCATTAATTTTTTCTTTGCCATTTTTCAGCCACACTCTGTTAGTTTTTCAAAATCGAGATTCAATAAAGGTAGTATTTTCTTCATAGTTTATTTCCGCACTCAAGTATTATTTGCAAGTTGCGGAATCGGCTTTCCGTGCGGGTCATTTTTTGGCTTTCCAAGCAATTTGTGCAGTCTTGCTATGGATTCATCACTGAATGCATGCTCAAGCCGATGCGCTTCCTCGTGAATCTGCTTCCCTTCTATCTTCAGAATATCACGCAAAAATGACTCGATGATGCGATGCCGTGCGGTAAGATTCTGTGCGCACCGCAAACCTCTCTTGGTCAGCTGTATTGATGAATACGGCTTATAGGCGATAAACCCATCCTTATCAAGCTCCTTCAGCATTTCAGAGACACTGGGCTTCGATACGATAAGGTAGTCCGCCACCTCAACTGATTTCACGTGCTCGTGCTCCTCGTGCAGATGATATATGGCACGCAGATAATCCTCTTTGCTGCTGCTTTCCACTAAAAGTTAGTCTTTCCTAACTTATATATAAAGGTTGTGAATTGGGGATTTAGCCAAAAGTAGCATTTTTCTTTCTTTAATATAGCGATGAAAGCAGTCCATTGGAACCATGTGCGATAAAAAAGACAGCAATAAAAAAGAAAAAGAACAAAAATGGCACTTTCATCAACACTAAAATTCAAAACAGGTCACCTCAATATCGTCAGATGCAACGGCACACCGAGGTAGGCGTGCACTGCCAATCCACCACACTGAAACGAGTAATGTGAGTTTCCTTCTTTTTCAATGGTGGCACCTGGAGTTCCCGGGAAGAATATTTTATTATTTTTACTGATATAACTTCTACCAAACTGTATAAAAAAGTTAAATTAATAAATAAGGCTTTGTAGCGTTTAATTATGGTAACCATAACATTCGTTTCTAAGCAGATGCATGAGATGAAGGGCAGTGTCCTAATCGGCTTGTTTGAGGATGAAGCCTTGCCCAAAGAATGCGCTGCACTTGACAAAAAACATAGTAATGTCATAAGTAACGCAATTTCAAAAAAAATTGCGCAGGGTAAGGAAGGGCAGATAGTGCCTTTGGCATTGAATGAGGTCGTTCTCATAGGCCTTGGAAAGAGAAAAGAAGACAATCTTCGCAAAATAACAAACATTATCGGAGCGTCAATGCGTGCCATACGCTCATTGGACATAAAAAACTGCTCATTGTACCTTTCTTCTTTCGACAATAGCTTCGCATTGGACGATCTTCTCGAGAAAACAACATTGGCAATTCACTTGGGCCTTTACCAATACAACGACTACAAAACAAAAGATAAAGATATGATAAAAACTATAGATTCAGTCACATTGCTTGTGGACAAAAAGGATGCGGCAAAAGCTGCTTCAGTAATGGAAAGGGCAACGATTGAGGCTGAAGCAGTTTTAAAAACCAGGGATCTTGTCAATACACCCCCAAATGTTGCCGTGCCGATCTACGCTGCAGAATATGCCAAAAAACTTGCCGCAAAAAACAAGCTAGCCATAACAATATTTGATGAAAAAAAACTTAAAGAATTGGGGCTTAATTGCTATGTTGCGGTCGCGCAAGCAAGTTCTAATCCGCCGAGGATGGTCGTGCTAGAGTACAAAGGTTCTGGAAATGATGCTCCGATTGTGTTGATCGGCAAAGGCATAACATTCGACACTGGCGGCATTAACACAAAACCGCAGCCTTCCATGTTAACCATGAAGGATGATAAGGCAGGAGCATGCGCAGTGCTGCATGTCATCGAAGCATGTGTACGGTTGAAATTAAAAATCAATGTGATAGGCATTGGCGCATTCGCAGAAAATGCCGTTTCGGGCAATGCCTACAAGCCTGATGATATCATAACCTCATATTCTGGCATTACCGTTGAGGTTTTGCATTCCGATGCTGAGGGCAGGATGGTATTATGCGACGCGATTGCGTATGCCATCGATGCATTCAAGCCAAAAGCGGTCATTGATATAGCAACATTGACAGGGGCCGCGATTGTTGCTACAGGATATTTGGTTTCCCCTGTAATGGGAACAAACCAAAAGCTCATTGACGATCTTATCGCATCAGGGGAAAGAAGCTTTGACCGGCTGTGGCAACTGCCGTTGTGGGATGAGCATGACGAAATCCTTAAAAGCGACATTGCAGACATTAAGCATGTTGCAGGGGACATGGATGCCGGAACCATTATTGGCGCTGTCTTCCTAAAGCAATTCGTTAAAGAGGTGCCGTGGGCGCATCTGGATGTAGCTGCTACCGTGCTTTCGAAAGCCGACAAAGGGTACCGGCCGAAAGGCGCGACGGGCTTTGGAGTATTGCTGCTGCTGGATTATTTAGCTAACGCTAAATGACCCATAAATTTTTATTCTTTGAGGGTATTGTAAAACCGAGACGGAGCGATGTGACGAGACAGCGATGCCTCGACTAAATTTGCATAGCATTTTTATTTTCAAAAAAAATAAGCGATAGATTAAATAAGGGCATATACTACAATTCAATGAAAAAAATATGCAATAACTAAAAGGCATCAACAACTTAAAAAATCATCAATTAAAAAATTTATCATCTAAAAAATGGACTAATAACTCCGGTAAACAACAAAAACTATTCCTTCAAAAAAACTCATTATCAAACAAAAAATCTCAATAAAAATAAACAATGCGTTACAAAACAAAAAAAATTAATAATCAAAAAAATAGACAAGAAACATGCCAGCAAAAAAAAGAATATTGATTTTAATTGAAGCAGATTTCCAGGACATGGAAGCAATGTATCCGTACTATCGCCTTAAAGAAGCGGGCTTTGAGGTAATTGTTGCTGGCTCTGAAAAGAAGGCATACAAAGGCAAGTATGGCTATCCTATCATGGCTGATGGCGTCATTGACAGCTATAAGGCAAAGGATTTTGACGCTGTTGTCATTCCGGGAGGCTGGGCCCCTGACTACATGAGAAGAAACACAGCAATGGTTGATTTTGTCAGGGAAATGGATCAAAAAGGCAAGGTAATTGCTTCCATCTGCCATGGAGCCTGGATGCTATGCTCCGCGAATATCCTTAAAGGCAGGACAATAACGTGCTTCTCCGCGATAAAGGATGATGTGGTCAATGCGGGCGCAACTTATTTTGATAAAGAAGTTGTTGTTGACAAAAACATCATAACGTCAAGAAGGCCAGACGATCTGCCTTCATTTTGCAGGGAAATAATAAAGGCACTGTCATAGGAGAAATTTCAGTATAGCGTATTTTTATTCTTAAAATTCCATTGCTAAAAAACCGCCACCCCTATCTATAAAAATCCATTACTTAAAAAATCATTCATAAGAATATATCAAAAAAAATTTGTGACGATAAAGATACTTAGTTACCATTTTTATTATTTTTTCGTCTCTTTTGATTCTTAATCATTGTAAATAGCTTTATTGCACTCATTCTCAGCGTTACAATCTCCAGAATTTAAAAAATACCGTAATGCAAGTTGCCTTTTGAATAGTTTTTTAAATGAATATTTTCTCTCAGCATGAATGGAGGCGATACAGCAGGAAGTAATGGAGCATACGTTAAAGATAGGAGCGATACTCCATGAAGCTCCGAATGTGAAAACCTTTCGAATGCATCTTCCTGCACATTTTCCCATGAATTTCTTTCCCGGGCAGTTCTACATGGTACGGTTTCCTGATGATAAGATGCATAGGGCATATTCTATCGCGTCCTCCCCAACAGATATCGGTTTTCTGGACATCACCCTTGATAAAGTGGGGGTATTTACTACAAGACTATTTGAAGCGAAGGTTGGCGATGAATTGGTTTTCAAAGGGCCGTATGGTAAATTTTATTTCAGTGATGCCATGAAAAATGATCTTGTCTTAATCGGGGGAGGATTGGGTATTACCCCTTTGAGGAGCATCCTAAGATACTGCAAGGATAAGCATCTTAAGAATAAAATCAATCTGATCTATAGCGTAAAAGCACCGCATGAAATTGTATACCTAAAAGAGCTCGAGTCTTACAAAAACCAGATGCACCAATACCATTTTCTGCCGACGGTAACAAGGCTGCAGGACGGAATGCAATGGCCCGGCCGTATTGGCCGAGTGGATGAAATCATGCTAAAAGAGAATGTTTTTAAAATCAACCAGGATTTGTTCTTCATGTGCGGACCGCTATCATTCGTGAAATCGGTTCGCGAAATGCTCTATGCAATGGGTGTAATGAAAGAGCAGATAAAAACTGATATTTGGGGAGAATGATGGCAGTAAGTTTATGCATGATAACCAAAAATGAGGAGCCTACCCTAAAGGACTGTCTCGAATCCGTGAAGGGCATCGCTTCTGAAATCATAATTGTGGATACGGGCAGCACCGATAAGACAAAAAGCATCGCGTCTCAGTATACCAAACAAATCATTGAAGCTGCATGGCAGGATAGTTTCAGCCACGTGCGGAACCTCGCACTGCAGCATGCCACAAAAGACTGGATACTGGTGATGGATGCTGATGAAAGGATGGATGAGCAGGGAAGCAACATGCTCATTCATCTTGCAAAAAAAGGAAAGGCAGATGCATATGCCTTCGAACAAAGAACCTATCTGAAGCAGCAGCACGCAAATTGCGTTGCAAACAAGCAGCAGCATGCAGCCGAATATCCGTTCTATGTCAGCAGACATCTTGTCAGGCTTTTTAGGAATAAGAAAGGCATTGAGTTCCGGCATCGCGTGCATGAGATCGTGGAAGATTCAATCCGGGAAAAAAAGCTGGCCATGGAGAAAGTCCCTATAGTGATACATCATTTCGGCTCTGTCCTGGGAAATAAGAGCGCTGTAGAGAAGCGTACATTGTACGGCAAGCTGATACTGTTGCAGGTAAAGGATAACCCCGACAATGCCCGATACCAGTATTATGCCGGGCATCACTTCCTGGAACAGAACAATCTTGACAAGGCATTGCTGCATTTCAAAAAGACAGCTGCCCTTGATCCATCGTATAAGCTTATATTTTCAGACATTGCAAAGGTATTCCTTAAAAAACAAGATACTGAGAATGCGATGCTATTTTTCAGGAAAAGCCTTGAATTCAACCCGGATAACGCCAGCCCTGCAAACAATCTTGCGGTCTTGCTCATGCAAAGGAGGCATTTTTCCGAGGCTAAGCAGCTTCTGGAGGAGTCATTGCAGCGTAACCCCACCAACCAGGCTTTGCGCATCAATTACCAGCAGCTATTGAAGGAGATGGAAGACAACAGGAGACACGTTGCGGGGTAGGTGCAATCAATAGAATAGTATAGGCTCATTGTAATAAGAACATCAATGACAAAAACAATAATCAATAGATAATATCCAATTTTTCAATTCGATAAGAGAACAATAAAATCAGCAATGACGGAACACCAACAGCGATTTTTTCAATGCATTCAATAATTTAAAAAAAGATGATGAATAAAAAATTCAAAATAAAATTAAGTGGTAATAACAATAGTCATTATCCCACCCAAAGCCGAGCGCAATGCACCAAGAAGCGAGCATCGCACTATACTTGCGGAGCATATTGATTTTTCAAGGTCGTAAATAATTCCATACCATGAGACTAAAAAATAAAGTTGCCATCGTGACCGGTGCAAGCTCTGGCATTGGAAGATGCATTGCTGAGCTCTTCGCGCGGGAAGGCGCCATTGTCATCCTTGTTGCAAGGAATATGGGGGCACTTCAGCTCGTTGAGCACATGCTAAGGAAACAGGGTAAGAAAGCCGAGTCAATGGTCATGAATGTTTCTGATAGAGAGGAGGTCTCAAAAGGGATCAAACTCATTGCCGCAAAATATGGCAAGATAGACATTCTCGTGAATGATGCGGGAGTTGCAAAATGGGGCTCGATACAAGAAGTTACCTACAGGGATTTCGATGAGCATATCAAAGTGAATGTTTACGGTTATTTCAACCTCATCAAGGAAACGGTGCCGTACATGCTGAGAAAAAAAACAGGATGCATCATAAACATCATTTCAGGCTCAGGGCAAAGAGCACGTCCGGGAACAGTGGCTTATGCAACTTCAAAGTTCGCGGCTCGGGGCCTAAGCGATGCGGTATTTGAAGACCTAAAGGACAAAGGCATCAATGTCACTGCTATCTCCCCCGGAAAAACAAACACACCCATCCATAAGCTTGCTCCTGATGCTCCTGAAAGAAAAAAGATGCTCGATCCGCATGAAGTCGCTAAGCTTGCGCTATATGTTGCCTGCTTGCCTTCTCAGGTGAAGATGAAGGATGTAAGCATCCGTCCTTTGGAATGAATTTTTCCTTCAGCCTTGGGATGATGATATCCGCTAATTTCTGGAGGTTTATGACATCGTCTTCATTGTATTCAATAAGCAAATTGAGGTAATATTCATCTCCTGTTGCCTTGTACATGCGCCATAAGGTCAAGGCATCTCCTCCATTTAAATCCTGAATGATCTCCTTTCTTTGTATGCCAAGTAATTTTTCTATTTTTTTTAAACCTCCGGTAAGATCCATTTTTCTTGCCGCAATCCTGAGGTCTATATGCACGGCATCAGGCAACAAGCCGGGATAATATTTGTTGATGAAGGGCAGATCAAAACTTGAGCCGTTAAAGGTGACTATCAATTTGTATTGCTCCAATTCCTTTTTTAATCGATGGTAGTCGAATTGAAGGGGCGGTATGATTGTTTTTGAATTAATCCCATCATAGAGGCCTATCATGGTTATGTAGCTGTAATAAGGGGACAAACCTGATGTCTCTATGTCAAGAAAAACCACATCATGCTTGAAGTTGTCATATAACCGGTACGATTCTGAATGGGGAAAATTTTTCTGGAAGAATGAGGAATCATCGCAGTAAAGAGCCTTGCGGGCCTCGATAATTTTCTTGTCATAAAAATATTTGCGCCTGCCGCTTATCTTAGGTATGGTTTTTGCATTAAGAAACTGATCCCAGTCCCTAATGCCATGATTCCAGAGGTGCTTTTCAAGGACATGGTTGATGCCTTGCAGAAAAATGAAGCTGTTCTGGAGCATGGAATATTCTTGGGCTGTTTGTTTATAAATATAATGCGCGGATGTCCAGTGGAACAAATAGCCTATAGCAAAAATCAGCTTTAAAGTATATGCTATGATGTTTTGGTGATTGATTTAAAAACAAGTTTTGTCAAAAAATCACCACCAACCTCTAGTAACGATACCTTTATTTTATGGTTGGCATGAAATAGCACAAAAACACATAAAATGGAGGTGTTTTAATGAAAAAAACTATTCTAGCGTGTATTGTTGCAATCATGGTCGTATCCATGAGCGCGGTAGTGTTTGCAGGCCACGGCAAATGGGGAACGGACAATGGATATTGTGCCCAATGGGTAAATACCTACTCGGATTGGAATAACGGTGTGACCCTGGGGAATAACCCTTTTGCCAATACCGAAAGGATTGTGAAAGGCAACAGCCCGCACCAGCGGCTTGCATACTTCATGCAATTGTGGGCATGCGGCGTGTAATGAAATTCTGATTTTTTTTTCTTTTTTTGATTTATTTCTTTTAAAAAATCCTAGGATTACCAGGCTTTAAATCCGATTGGCATGGGAAAAAATTTTCAACTTCAAACGACAACCATTGAAACTGGCGCAATGAAAGATATATAATGATTGAGAACGTTTGGAACAAAATCAGTGAACAAACAATGATACCGAAAACAATGACTACAATGCAACAAAAAAATCATTCAAAAATAATACTCAAAAAATCATTAAAGGAAATTCAAAAACAAGGAAGATGGAAAAACAACAAAAAGTAAAAAACAATTTTACTTAATCTTGTATATCCTAAAAGTTTATATAACGACTATTTATCGGGTATACATGGCAAATATTTTTCAGTGGCTAACGCCCAAAGAAGACAAATTCTTTGAAATGCTAAAAACCCAGATTGATATTACGCTCGAAGCGGCAACAGCACTCAATACTATGGTTCAGCAATACGCGCAACTTTCCAAAGAAGAGCGCAAAGGATGGGCAAAAAAAATCAAAGACATTGAGCATAAAGGGGATGACACAGCGCATCTTATTTTTGAGCAGCTAAACCTGACGTTCATAACTCCACTTGATCGAGATGATATCCATGACCTTGCCAATTTTCTTGATGATGTGACGGATCTGATCAACGCGGTTGCACTGCGCTTTGTCATTTTGGACATCCAGCAACTAGATGGATATATAGAAAAATTAGCCAAGATAGTCCATCAAGCGGTTCATGAGCTGCAGATCATCATATCCCAACTTAAAACTTTAAAGCAAGTAAAAAATCATACCATTAAAATCAACTCCTTGGAAAACGAAGCAGATGATGTGTACCATGAAGCGCTCTCCCATGTCTTTAAGAACTACAAGAATGCGATCGACATCATCAAATACAAGGAAATCTATGAATTTCTCGAGGATACGACAGATAGATGTGAGCATGTTGCAAATGTCATTGAAAATATTGTGATGAAGCATGCCTGAACTTACGCTCGTAATCATCGCCGTTCTCGTTGCACTTGTGTTTGATTTCATCAATGGATTCCATGATGCCGCGAATTCGATAGCTACTGTTGTTGCAACAAACGTATTAAAGCCAAGAACCGCGGTTTTGCTGGCTGCATTCTGGAATTTTGTTGGGGCGTTTATTTTCACCGTTGCAGTTGCGAGCACTATTGGAAAAAATGTCATTGATCCTGCTGTTGTCACGATACCGGTAATCTTAGCTGCGCTGCTTGGAGCTATTTTTTGGAATCTTATCACCTGGTATTTTGGCATCCCTTCATCAAGCAGCCATGCACTGATTGGCGGCCTGATTGGAGCAGGACTCATGACAGCCGGCATCAAAAGCCTGCAATTCGGCGGCATTCAGAAGATATTCATATTCATTATCCTGGCACCACTGATCGGTTTTTTAGGAGCAATTTTTTTCACGATCGTCATGTTTTGGATATTCAGAAAAGGCAATCCAAGCAAAATTGATTGGTGGTTCAAGAAAATCCAAATAGCATCTTCAAGCTTGTACAGCTTGAGCCATGGTACAAATGATGCCCAGAAGACGATGGGAGTCATAGCATTGCTGTTGTTTAGTTCTGGCATGATAGCTGAATTTCATGTTCCGGCATGGGTCATAATTGCAAGCTATACGGCTATTGCCCTCGGCACTCTTTTTGGTGGCTGGAGGATTATCAAAACAATGGGCACTAAGATAACAAAATTGCGGCCTTTTGATGGCTTTGCGGCAGAGACATCAGGAAGCCTAGTATTGTTAGGAACAGCACATTTTGGAATTCCCGTAAGCACAACTCATGTGATCAGCAGCTCAATCATGGGCGTTGGAGCAGTTAAGAGGATGTCAGGAGTCCATTGGCAGCTCGCGCGAAGAATCGTTTTGGCTTGGATAATTACGATTCCAGCATCCGCGATTATGGCCGCATTGATTTATTTGCCGCTGCAGGGATTGGGTTGATGAGTTCCGTTTGGTACGTGGAGATCCGAGTGCACGCAGCATATTGTAGGTTATTTTTTAATTAGAAAACTTGCATCGGAACAAGATCATTGAAACAACGTACATTAAAGTAATATCATTGAGAAAAAAAAGTAAAAAGCTAATTGCTTAGATTTGTATTTCTGAATTATGATTTCTAGAGAGTAAGATTACTGAAAACCTTCACTTCTTCTCAGGCATTACTATCCACGCAAGAATGTATGCCAAGATACCAGCACCAAAGCTCAACACGGTAAACACCACCCATACCAGCCGTATCAAGGTAGGGTCAACATCAAAATATTCGGCGATGCCACCACATACTCCAGCAATCTTTCGGTCATTGCTCCGGTACAGTCGTTTTTTAGCCATGGTCAAGCCTCCTTCAGTAAGTATGGTTTCATCTTTGCCTTTAATATTTCTTCCATTTTTTTCTCGTCTTCGAGGGTGGTATAAATGACACTCTTGCTGTTGTTCTTGTAGGAATTTATCTTTTCAAACATGGAATCGTCAAGCTTCCCGAAATGCTCGATATATAGGTCCAGTTTAGGCACGTAAAAATTCGCATGCAGCACGTCAGGATGCCAAGGCAATGCAACATTGTACTGGAACAGCAATTCCTGCTCGAAGAGGAAATTCGCAATCAGCGCCTCTGCACGATCCTTGACTAAATGCCCTGTCTTTGCTTTGTACGCGGGCCCTTCTGTATCGACAATGCGGATGCCTTTCTCTCTTTTTATCTCGTCAAAAAGCTCAACTTTGTGCTTGTTATGATAATGCTCCTGTATCGTAAGCACTTGGTCAAATGAATGAAGCGCCTGCTTGATATGGCCCTGTAATACTTCCATGTGCCCTTTTGCATACCAGAAATCAGCATTGTGAGGCATTAATTCAACTGCCTGCAAAAAACAAGCATGGGATTCCTTTATCAAGTCTATTTTATCCGCTAGCTTCTCCAATTGCTCTCTTTTCTTTTCGGTTTCAGTGAATTCCTTTTCTACTGTAATCTCTTTCTTATGCCTGGATTTTATCTCCTCCAAAGAATGATGTGCCTGTTGCAGATAGCTTCCTTTCTCGAAAAGCGCATGGGCCTTGAATTCTGCCTCCAGGTTATGGAGATTGATTGCCTCATCGAGGCTTTCCACTGCTTCTTTATATTGGTGCAATGAATGATGTGAATGTGCAATGCCTGAATGCACCGCAAACAGAAAATCCCTGGCTTTTTGGAATGCGGGCTCTTTCTGAGGGTATTGTGCCAGTGCCTTATGGTATTCATCAATGGCAACTTTGTATTGTTTTAGATTCACGAGCCTATCCGCGTCTTTTTTAAGGTCCTCAGCTATCCTGATTTCCTCCGCTTCCTGATGGCTATCTACCTGCTTGATTTCGTGCTCTTCTTGCTCCTTTCTTTTTTTCCTATCTTCTAATAATTCATTGATTTTCTTGAATACCATAGTCCATGCCTTTGGATAGCTGATTTATAAAATTACCTTTTTATCATAGATTTCTTTTTAAATTGAATCATATTACTTACCACTATGAAGTACGTATCAACGAGAGGGGGAGGGGAACCACAATCCTTTACGTCCATTGTACTCAGTGGCCTTGCAAAAAATGGAGGGTTGATGGTGCCGGAGTCACTTCCTTATTTTCGGCCAGAAGATATCGAAGCAATGAGGGGTTACTCGTACCAGCAGTTGGCTTTTGCAATTATGAGGCCTTTCATGGATGACATTAGTCCTGAAGGGTTGGGTGTGTTGGTCAATAAAACATATTCAGAACAGGTATTCGGTAGTAAAGAAATAACCCCGGTAAGCAGAATAGGACTGGAAGAATATCTTTTGCATCTTTCTGAAGGCCCAACGGCATCCTTCAAGGATATCGCACTGCAGTTTCTGGGGAACCTTTTCGAATACATACTTGAAAAAGAAAATAGAAACGTAACTATTCTTGGCGCAACATCGGGAGATACTGGCTCGGCAGCGATGCATGCGCTTAAGGGGAAAAAGAATGTTGATGTCTTTATTTTATTCCCTGAAGGCAAAGTGAGTCTATTCCAGCAATCGCAGATGACGACATTAACAGAAAGCAATATCTTCCCTGTCGCCATAAAAGGTACTTTTGATGACTGCCAAAACGCCATGAAAGCCGTGAACAAGGACGAATGGTTCAGGGAGCATTTCAATCTCAGTGCAATTAATTCGGTTAATTGGGACCGTGTTAAGTCACAAATGGTCTATTATTTCAAAGGTTACTATGCTATTTCAAGGCCGGGCGGTGTTATTGATGTTACAATTCCTTCAGGAAATTCAGGCAATCTTATGGCTGGATACTATGCAAAACAAATGGGACTGCCAATAAGGAATTTGATCGTTGCCACCAATGAGAACGATGTTTTGGATGTCTTCTTTAATGAAGGGATCTATCGGAGAAAAAATGTTGTTGAGACAAACAGCCCTTCCATGGATATTCAAGTTTCATCAAATTTGGAACGATTGCTGTATGAGATTGTTGGCCGTGATCCTGAAATGCTTAGGCAAATGATGGAACAATTTGGAAAAGAAGGCATTGCTCTAAGGAATACAAAATATTGGAACGCATTGCAAAAAATGGGGATCAAGTCTGGCTCTGCAACTGCTGCAGATAGAAAAGCTGCGATACAAAGCATGTATCATGCGGAAGGAATGGCAATTTTTATTGACCCATATACTGCGTATTATCCTGAGAAAATGGCAATCATCATTGATCCACATACAGCGAATGCTTTGCATGTTGGCAGAAAGTACAAGGAAGGTGGAGTTCCTATGCTTTATCTCGAAACAGCGCGCCCATTTAAGTTTGATGATGCGATAAAGGATGCAATCGGTATAATTCCCGATAGGCCGGCAAGATTCCAAGGGATCGAGAAACTAAAGCAGCGATATCACACGTTGCCCAATGACCCTGAAGCGGTGAAAAACTATATTCGCAAAGCAACTGAATCGGCATTTTCAATTGTTTCTTAATTTTGCAATACAATTATATACAATTAAATTCTCCATCCATATATGCCAACCAAAGAGCAAATCATCGAAATCCTGAAAACAGTGAATGATCCAGAGATAGGTGTTGATGTATACACGCTTGAGCTTATTTACAACATTGATATTCTGGAGAACGATGTAAAAATAAAAATGACCTTCACAACACCGATGTGCCCCTACGGACCTATGCTGTTGGAGGAAATAAGAGCAAGAGTTTCTGAATTGGAAGATGTTAAAGGCGTTGACATTGAGGTAACGTTTGATCCCCCCTGGCAGCCATCTGCTGAATTAAGGGCAGTGTTGGGGGTTTGAGACAATTCTTTACAATACGAAAATTCTTCAACTAATCTAACATCATTAAAATTCAATACAAAGAAAAAATCAATGATAATCAAACCAAAACGACGCGATATGAGTCGAGGAGCGGCGTTTTGACAAAACTTGCGAAGCGGATTTTTTTAGGATTTAAAACAAAAAATTAAAATCAAACAACCAAATCAATCATCTAAAAATCAGTCAGTTTCTTCATGCTGGTATAGCTGACAAGGGTGGTGTTCCCTTCTTTTCCCCCACTTGTTTTCTTAACAGAGATGAAATTGTTCTTGCTTAATTTTTCTATTTTACGCTGGAATGACTTATAGACAATCTGGCCGCCTTTGTCCTTGTAAATTTTGTAAAGGTCTCCTATCTTACTCTCGGAATTGGCTTTTATCAGCTCAAGGATTTCTTTTTCCTCGTCAGTAAGGTCTTCAATGCTTTTTATCTTGAACAAATTCAGCTTATCGATTGCCTGCTGCACATGCTCTATGGTGATTTTCCTGCTGCTTTTGTCCTCAGCGATGTTTGCAGCTTCCCTCATGATATGCAACCCTGTCCTAATGTCTTCCATCTCCGCTGTTTTTTGCACAATCAGCCCAAATGCATCCTGTTCCCAGACATTCGGATAAAAAGCATAGTCGCATCGCTGCTTCAGGATATCCTGGGTTTCGTGCGCGTTATAAGGCTTGAATTCCAGAGTTTCGGTGAGAAGCCTTGAAGCGACTCTGCTGTCAAGATCAGTAAGCCAATCCTTCTCATTAGTTATCAGCAATACTGACTTCTTGTATATCTCTTCCATGATCGAGTACAGGAAATCAAAATCCTCCAATTTGTCCACTTCATCAAAGGCAAACACCGCAGCCTTCTTGTTGACCATGTTCTTCACGATTGCAAACAATTCCTCGGTCCGCTTGTTATGCGTTAATTTATACCCTAATTGCTCGCATATATCAACAATGATCTTGAACGTTGTATTTTTCTGCCAGCAGTTGATATAGATTGAATAGACTTCGTCTGTTTCCTCTTCCAATTCGTTGATGACAAACCTGATTGCAGCAGTCTTTCCAATGCCAGGAGCGCCATAGATGAAGAGGTTCTTGCCGTTCTTGCCCATCAGCAGCGGCTTGATGCACGCAGCGATATAGCGCTGCTGCTGCTCGCGGTGAGGCAGTATCTTGGGCAGAAAAGAATAATCTAATGCCAGCTCGTTCTTAAAGAGCGATTCATCAGAACCAAGCATTTCATTGAATAATCCCATGAACGTGATTTATGGGGGAATGCATTTGCCATCGCTGCATGTTTCACTTTCATCGCAGCCGCAAAGCTCGCAGTTGTCTGTCAAGGCCCCATTATCGCAAAATTTGCCCCGCAAAAAGGAGCATTCATTGTAAAAGCTGCCATCGGCACATTGCTCCAAGATCTCACAGGTCCCAAAACCAGTGCATGACTCCCCTGGATTGCAGCCGCACGCAAAACAATTGTATTCAAAATTTCCATTGTCGCAGAACAATGGTTTAGTCTCAAGGCATGAGCCATGCTGCACGTTGCCAAAGCAGGATTCTTTAGTATCAGAAACAACTACTGGCTTCCCATTAGCTGTTATTTCCTGAATAACCATGCCTGTTGTTGAAGGATTGGATGTGAGCAGCGCTGCAACAGCTACAAAAAGGCCCGCTACCAAGAATATGCCATAGATGTTGCCCTTTTTATCCATATATAAAGCGAAGAATCATGAATTTTTATATGTTTCTATTAGTACTGTTGTCATGAAACATTTTTTCTTTATCAATAGACACTCATTGAGAACAAGTACATTGAAATAGTACAACAATTCAAAAACAATGAAAACAAAATTCAATAACTAGAAAATATCAAAAAAAACAAAAAATGAAAATATCTTCGTGGAAGGCTGTTGATTCGCTTAGATCCGAGAAACTTACTTTTTCTTAATTGCCGTAATCCCATTCATATAAGGAACCAAAACATCAGGTACGTTCACTGAACCATCATTCTGCTGATATGATTCCAGAATTGCCCTCAAAACCCTCGAGGTAGCGACAACTGTGCTATTAAGGGTATGCACTAATTCTTTTTCCTGACCTTTTTGATATTTGATATTGAGCCTTGCTGCCTGGTACGCAGTGCAGTTTGAGCAGGAAACGACTTCCTTGTACTCTTGCTCTCGAGGCATGTACACTTCAATGTCATATTTTTTTGCAGCGACAGTGCCAATATCGCCAGTACAGATATTGACAATCCGATAAGGCAATTTTAATGCCTGGAATACTTCCTCTGCGTTTGCAAGCAGCTCCTCATGAATCTTCCAGCTTTCCTCGGGCTTGCTGTACACAAATTGCTCAACTTTATTGAACTGATGAACTCTGAAAATGCCTTTCTCATCAACGCCATGGCTGCCAATCTCCTTCCTGAAACACGGGCTTATGCCCAAGAATTTTGCGGGAAGCTCTTCAGAGGCAAATACATAATCCTGGTACAATGCCCCGATGCTGTGCTCGGATGTTGCAATTAAATAGAGATCCTCATTGTCTATCTTATACATCATCGTCTCAAAATCAGCGAGGTCTGTAACGCCTTCATACGGCTCTCTTCTCAGCATCAAAGGAACTTGCGTTAGGATGAATCCTTTTTTCAATAGTTTGTCAATGGCAAACCTTTGCAAGGCTATCTCCATCAATGCCAATTCATTGAACAAGTAATAGAATCCCTTTCCAGATACTTTTGCGGCCTTGTCAAAATTGCCTAAATGCAGATCCTCGATCAAAGCGCCGTGGTTCTTCAACTCAAAATCCTTTTTTTCAATCGTGCCCCATTTCTTGACAACGACATTTTCTGAACCGTCTTTTCCTTGCGGTACGGATTCGTGCAGGATATTAGGCAAACGCATCAGGTAATAGTCAATCTGTTTTTTAAGCTCCTCTGTTCTTTGCGTCAGCTCCTTGACCTTATCTGGGATTTTCTTTGCTTCCGCGAGAAAATGCTTGATATCCTTGCCTTGTTTTTTTGCCTGGTTTATCTCATCCGTTATCTCGTTTCTTTTTCTCCGTAATTCTTGCTCTTCCTGCAATGCTTCCAAATATTGTTCGTCTTTTTTGAGAAGGTCATCTAGCCATCGCAGCTTTTCCGTGTCCTTGCGATTTTCAAGGTTTTTGCGCATGGAATCAGGATTTTCGCGGATTGTTTTCAGAGGAATCATAGTCTGTAGAATATAGGTTGTTTATAAAAAGGTTTCTAAGGGGGAAAATCAATCACATTCATAAAATTAGATAGATAATAGATTCGTTATTTCTTTCGTATTTTGTCTTCTAATTCCTTCCTCTCCTCCTGTAGCTCATCGCGAATTGATTTAAAATACTTCAGCATTTCTTGCGAAGTTTTTATTATTCCCTGTAATTGGTCGGGAACATGTGCTTGTTCAGAATCAATTCCCTTCAATGCTTCTTGGTCTGCAACGAAGAGAGTATAGGAAGAGTCGCATAGCTTCTTTATGAAATTAGTGATATGGCTTTCTCCCCATTTGATTGCAATTCGAGACGTACCGGATTCAATCTCACCCTCAAATGACTGCAGGGCTATCTTCTCTCGAGAAACCCAAACAAGTTTTTTGTATTCGCCTTCAGTAATGTCCTGTTTTGGATATTTTTGTGTGTAAGCCTTGAGATCTTCCCCATACTGCTTCATCACCGGATAAAATTTATCCACGAATCCTTTAATAGTATAGGTTTTTGTCATGCCAACTAGGGGTTTTGATATCTTAAGCGTTTCAGTAAATCCCTCGATTGCTTTCAGTTTAAAATACGCCGCTGCTAAGCTAACCGCATTTTCATAATTATTCGTGTCTTCAGTGCCAAAAATTCTTGTGCCGTTTTTAGTGATCGTGTTTTTAAGGGACGGCTCATACCTGATTACGTTAGGAGAATACGAATTAGACTGTCTGCTAAGGCCCTCTAAACCGACGCCTTGTATTTTGCCAGCATCTATCAAATCGCGAATAGCTATCTCATCCCTTCGCGTGTCGCTTTCAACGTGTATGTTTGGAATGAAATAAATCACTTTATTAGAGTCGCCATCTTTTGCACGGACATAGGTTGTAGAACCGACATTGATAGTATGATTTCCAGTCTCTGAAGCGCATTTTTCAATGCCATAGCTTGCACTAACCGGCGCAACACTCATTAACGTTGCAGCAGCCATTGCGGTAAATCTTTGATTCATGTTGATAAAAATTGTCACCGCTTTACAACTTCATAGAGCAATTTGCCATACGGTGGAATGATAGTATTAGATACAATATGCTGGGCAGTGTAGGTTGGTCTCTTATCAATCAGCCGATCTATGCCTTCATTAAGCCCAAAGTTCGCCAAAAAACCCAACATCAAACCAGCACCCGCTGCTTTTAGCCTATGGCGTTCGATTGCGTTGTATCCGGTTTTCATCCCAAAATATGCTGGAAGCGCCACAGTGGCAATTCCATCTAATGTTTTGCGGATTCTCATGGATATGACCATAGTAGCACTACTTTATAAATCTTTCTATTTATTACCACTAAATAGTAGTATAATTTAAAGTATAGGTAAATTAATATACCTGCATTGGACAAAAAAAACATGCTTCGCTGGAAGAGCAAGGTTAGGAGTTTCATTGCTGCGCTAATCCTAGCTACGGGTACTTCCTTCCCTGCGGCAAGCCAAATCCCACAGAAAGATTTCAAGGCGATGCAACAATTGATTCAAGTTCATAAGTGGGGTCCTGGAGAGAAAAAAATGGCACAAGAAACCCTTGCACGTTTCTCGCGATATGGCATTCTTTTAACCACGACAAAATCCAGTTTGGGGGATTTTAAGATAGAAGAATCTAGGCTCTTCGCAGAATATGAACGATTTCTTGATAAAGCAAACCCAATTTTAAGCAACCCGCGCACAAGCGAAGGGGAAAAACAAGAACTGAACCAAAGGATAAGGGAGTACCATGCAAAATATTTTGAGATGTATGAGAAAATGTTAGCTGTCGTAAAATCGTTTGCAAGCCAATGCATCGCCATGCAGAAAGACCATGCACCAAATAATACCCTCATCATTCAGTTCAAAATTTTAGCTGACGAAGCAAAAATGAGCAAGTGGGATGATATTGAAAAACGATATCGGGAGCTTTTACAAAGTGCCCGGAAATTAAAGGAAGCTGAATACGATGCCTACATAGAGTGCCATAGAATACTAACGGGGGTCGAGCAAGAGATGAGAAGAATAGGGCTTTATAGGGATTTTGGAATTAAGAGCAATCTTCATCGGCTTTTTCTTGTATTTATCGAAACGATGCATGGCAAAATTGTAGTAATGGAAAATTGGTTTTCGCTAAATAACTAGTCTTAAGAAAATATCTCAACCTTCTCATTCCTGTTCATCGCAACGATCAAAGCCCTGCCGACATTGTTATTCTGCTTGACCCTAATAGAGCCAGTCTGTCCAGCCTTTGCCTGCAATAGGAATGCATTATTGGCATAAATATTCACATCCTTATACTGGAAATCCATGCCCAGATGGAATATGATGTTGTTTTTCTTCATCTCAAAATCAAATTTTACGCTTTTTTTGTCTGGTCCTTTTTGATTTTCATTGTTATTTTTAGTAATAGATGTAGTCTTTGGCATTTCATTTAATGACTGTATATCAATACCAATTCCTAATTTCTCCTCTATTTTCTCGATGTTCTTCCCCTGCTTTCCGATGATGCGCGCAATATCTTCTTCAGGAACATAGACTATGCATTTGTGATCGGAAACAACTTCTACCTTACATGTGCTCACATACCGCTTGAATTCATCTTCAATTGCAGAGATTGCAAGCTTATGCACACCTTTCTTCTCTGCGGTCGTGCCTTTTATGGGGATAACCACTGTCTGTTCACCATAACTGTATATCTCATATAATAGTGAGCCTGTCTCAAAATCATTGATGACAACAACAGGCCTTGCAAGATCAGCTTCAGTCATACCTGAAGGAACTTTAACGGTCATTTCCAAGGATAATACTTTATTGACAAACCCATCTTTGATGAACACGACGGTATCTATAACCTGCGGTATGACGCCCATCTCCACTCTTCCCAAAAACCGTTGAATCGCATCTACAGGGTTAGTACCATGGACAACGCCTACCATGCCCACTCCCGCTAATCTCAGATCCGCAAACAATTTGAAGTCATCGGTGTTCCTCATCTCATCAAAAAGAGTATAGTCAGGCCGAGACAAAAGTAAGATGTCATGAATCTCTTGGGCATCGCCATGGGATATTGCATATTGCGTTATGTTCTCTGGCAGCACCAAATCACGGGGAGCCTCAACAGTTTTTACGATCTTGTTTTTAGCCGCATAGAATTCAGCAAGCGCCTGTGCAAAAGTTGATTTGCCCATCCCAGGAGCTCCAGCAACCAGAATTCCTTCTGCCTGTTCAGAGACACGCTTCATGAGCTTCTCGCTTAATTTATAATCATCAAGATTCAGTTTCTTTACGGGCCGCACCGCAGTGATTTCCCACCCATCAGAGAAAGGCGGCTTTGTTATCACAATCCTGAAATGACCAAGCTGGACAATGGTGCTGCCTAACCTTTCGATCTCTATGAAACCATCATTCCGTAATTTTGTATCCTCAATTATTTCTCTGCTTATGTCCTTAATTTCATCTTTCGTCAGCACTTTCTTCCGTAAAGAAACAAAATCCCATTTTCCCGGCATGCCTTTTTTGGCAAAGGGCATGACATTTTCCCTTAAGTGTACCGACATGGTTGTCTCGTCAAAAAATTTCTCCAATTTTATCTTTCGAAGGCCTTTTTCCAATGGCTTGTAGAATTGTACTTTCACACCGCGAGCCAGGGCAACTTCCGCTTGTACCCGGTCAGCGGTTATCAACGTGGCATCTTCATCATAAGCCAGCTGCCGAATCAAATAATCAATTTCGCCCAAGGAGGCGTTCTTTATTTCCATTATCCGTGGCCGGTTACCTTTGAAAGAAAGCGTAAACATATTATTATTGGAGAAATCCCGAAACCGTTTCACTTCATCTAATCCCAAAAAACCGACTGCCTTGCCTTCGTTTGCCTGATGCTCCAGTTCCGCTAGCACAGCCTCATGAATTATTATTTCTTTGACATCAATCGTTTTCTTGTTGAACCTGTCGGAAAGCAGTCCTTCTACCAAGACAGAGGTATCTGGCACAATGCGCTCGAAATGGGGTTTATCTAAAGAATCCATCAATCTAAATTTACCGTTAATGTTTATATATTTATGGTTTTTATTATTAATTACAATATAGAAAATATATAAAAACCTAACAAAACTATTTTATTTCTATATAGAATATATTAATTCTATTGATGCAAAAAATGCGTTATTAGAGTTGTTTCTTATTCTTCATTGCATTTTCTTTCTTCCTAAAAACATACATCACGATGGTAATAAAAATGAACAAGAAAGCAACTGTTATCAAGTAGAATGATGGAACTGCAACAGCTCCGAATTTCTGCACAAAATGATGCATTGATAATAAAACAGTTTGGGTAAACGTTACGTTTTCCAGAGAAATGAAAAAAGAAGTTGTTGATTCATACGCTTTGCCATTATCATCATGATACGTTATTACTTCCCTGATTTCATTTTTTCCTTTGCTCAGATCCTTACCCTTGATCTGGAGCGCAAGCGGCTGCTCATCATACAATGCGTCAATGCTCCAGGCTTCTTTCACAATGCCATAATCAATAACAACCCTGATGTTTTTTGGTATTGCCAACGATGTTTTTTTGAGGGTAAGGGTTGCATCTACGACATCAACAAAACCAACCGTTTCCGGAAGCCTTGAAATTTTGCTCTGTAATTTTGGTAGGGACAGCACCGACATATCGACGTAGGAGGCTTTTGAGATAAAGGTATTTTTGAGCGTCACGGGGATGCGATAGCTGTCTTCCGTATCGCGTGAAAAGGTGAAGTTGAATTCCTTTTTCTGGGAAATGCCCACCTCTATTGTTGAACAGTTTTTATCGAAGCAGAAACGCGCGTTTTTGATAAATGTGTTTCCCTCGTTATTTATGACGCACCGTATTTTTATTGTTTCATAGGTAAAGATTTGATTCTTATCCGGAATGCAATCCATGCTCAAAGCGCGTGAATATAATTTATCCTGCTCTTCCTTTTGCTGCGAGAGCAATGTATCCAATTCAGAATATGAATAGATGAAACCGCGTGCTTCCGCTTCAAAGAGCGCGCTTTCCTTGTTAGCTTGGTCATAGGTGATAGTGAAGGGGAAGGTGTACTTGAATTTTTTATCAAGAGAAGAGGGCACTTGCACAATCCAATATATGGATTTTTTCTCTCCGGGACCAAGTATGATCTGCTGTTCTTTGTTCTGAGAGGCAATCAATATCTCTTCAGGAAGGATTAATGCCATAGAAGTGCTCTTATAGCTGTTTTCTGTGTTGGAAACGTGCGCCTCAATGAGATTATAGGAGCCAAAACCAACAACATCCCGCAGCGTTTCTATAGTAATTAAATAGGGCTCTGGTCTTTTGCCTTGTGCTGATAGCACAGAAGTTGTTATTTCCAAAGGTTCCGTCCGTAAATCCACATTCCTGCCAACCCAGTGGTATTGCACCGAGGAAGCGCCGCTGTCATATGATTCTTTGAGTACTATATGGGTCGCATCCACAAATCCAAATTCCCCATACGTAACATCATACGGGACCCAACCAATACCTGGAAAATAAACCTCAGCCCAGCCATGGCTGCCCCAATTTTCCTCAAAAAGAGGGCTATTTGTGTACGCAACTCCAGAAATGAAACGTGCAGGAATACCTATTGAACGCAGCATTGCGATAAACAAGCTTGTTAATTCATCACATACTCCTTTTTTATTATATAATACCCAGGATGCAGGCTGGCTTACCTCTGCCGTCAAGGTGCTGAGATTATATTCGACATTCTGTTTTGTCCACGCTGCCATCTTTGAAACTACAACATACATATCATCTTCACCTTCAGCAAGCGTTGATGCCATGCGTATGATATCTTCATTATCCGAGTCTATATGTTCTTGAGGCAAAAGATATTCATTAAGTTCCTCCGGGATAGAATTCAAAGGAAATGGTATTTTGCTGTTAATCTGAGGGCTATTGAACCTTGTTTCGATAGTACTATGATACCCAAATGAAAGAGTGGGGTCAGGATCGTCCCAGGCATATTCAAGTCCTTGCTCGGTCTGCCTGGCTTGAGGAATGGAAGATAGTGAAATTATTTTTTGCGTTTCTGTCTGCGCAGGAATATGAGTTAGGTTTACGAGCAGGTAGTCGATCGCATATTGGTTCCCTTTCGGCACCAGTTGCATTGCGGATGACAGGTCAAGCTGCACGGTTATCTTCGCAGCAGAAAATAGCTCCTCGCCTTCGGCCGCTACCAAAAATAGGCACGATACAAAAATCAAGAAAGTAAGAAATAATTTCATGGCTCCTCTTTTTATTTTTTAGGTAGTTTTATTTTGACTATTTGTCGGTCCTTTTTTATCGATTTTTATTGTTTATATATTTTATTTTTGCTTTGTTATCGCAAATAATGAGTCGTGGTTATTGTTTGTCATTTTTTGATAAGTGAGCTATGCATTTTTAAGCGATGCTGTTTTTTTGCATCAACAATGAGCAAAATGATAAATGATTAATGGTATATCTGGCACAAGAACCTTTATAAATCATGTGGTACTTTCTAAAAATCCTGCCGCGGTCGCATAGCCCGGCCATTGCGGAGATTTCTTAAGGCTCCTTAAGAAACTGTAAGATTGCTATCTGCTTAGGTGGATGCAAAACCTATAATGGCCAATCATCCTCTGTCCGAGAGGACACGGGAGTTCAAATCTCCCCCGCGGCGTTTATTCTTATTTGACAGTCCTACAGCAAAAGCGGGGGCCTTTATTTTAGTTGAAAAACTTAGAAAGATTTTGATTTGATTTTTTCTCGTTGGTGTTTTGAATACTATATCCATATGCTAATGATTTTTGCGTCCATTCCTGTTCAGCTTCTCTTGACGTAATGAATCCAAACAATTCTTCAAGATATCCTTTGTCCATCCTGAATTCGACCCGCTCTTGTAATCCTAAATGAACTATTATTTCTTGGTCTGTTTTCCCTATTGCTCTCATTTTTCTTGTTATTTGAATTATTTCATTCTGATTAAATTTTGACTTTCTGAATAAATCGACAACCCGCTGGACAACGCATCCTTGTCCTGAATGATGAATTAAGTTGCACATCTGACATACGGTTTCTAAGTTATTGTGACCATTATTATTTGGATTGCCATCGATGTGATGAACAATTTGCCACTTTTCTGCCTTAAAATCACAATATTTGCATGTATAGCTGTCCCGTTGGAGAATTTGTAATCGTAATATCTTCCATTCTTCTTTCGTAATCTCCTCTTTTATATTATTTCTCCATGTTTCTGGATTGGCAAATGAAAGGTAGAGTTTTTTCATTTTAACTAATTCCTGGAATTTCTGAACATCTTATATTTTTCTATATATCCAATAATAGTTAACTAGTTAAGTAAAATCTAAATACTATCCAATTTACCTACATATAGGTAATATTTATATATAACCTCAGTTACTTACATATTCCTATGACGAGAAACATCAAAAACATACGGATAATCAAGGCACTTTTAGATAATCCGGCAGGTATGCTCTCAAAATACAGGCTTGCTAAGCTTTCTGGCAGTTCTATTCCCTGGGCAATTGAATTCCTAAAAAAGCTGGAAGAAAAGAAACTGATCAAAAACACGAAAGTCCTTGATTATGATGGGCTTGTGGATTATGCAATTGAAGCAATGCCAAAACAGAAATACGTTGAGTTCTTTGTAAGAGGCCCTGAACAATTCCTGAAAACCACAAAATTAGAGTATGCATTAACCACGTATGTAGCTGAAAATTACCTCTATCATCACTTATTCCCATCACGATATGACCTCTACATCAAAAAAGATGAACTTGAGCGATGGAAAGCTTTCATCCTCAAAAACGGACTATTTGGAAAAGGAAATCTCAGACTTATTTTAGCAGCAGATGAAGCACTATTGAAAGAAGCGCAGACCATTAAAGGACTTAAATTCGTTTCGACACCGCAGCTCATGATCGACCTCAAAAAAGAGGGCGGTGTCTGCATGGAAGGATATACTCTAATAAGAAAAGAGCAACAACTGCAAGAGCATGTACAAAAACGTTGAGACGGAAACCTCGTACCAATACTTAGCCAAAGTAATCTCCCACTTAAAAGAGCCGATCTGCATTCTGGGCGGGTGGGCTGTCTATTTTGCGGTGCAGGAACAGTATGAGAAGCAAATGAAGCGTGCCTATCTTGGCTCACGTGACATAGACTTAGGATTTCATGACGCAGCAACCTTCCTGCAAGCAGCGAAGATACTCGAAGAAAAATTGCATTTTCGATCTATTTCGGCTAGATATTTCAAAAGCGTGCATGCAGAAACGGGTAAAGACTTAACAGAAGAACAGGCAAAACAATTACCACGGCATATGTTTTTCCACATGTATGTTGATCCTATTCTCTCCCATACTAATCCAGGAATCAAAAAGGAACTTGGCTTTTCCCCAATTGACGAGCCGCTCCTTGCCTATGCATTTGAGAATGAAAAATACCGAAAAAATGTAAAAGAATTCGGAAGAAAACTGCTCCTGCCAACAACTTCCATATTGCTTGCAACAAAGATAAATTCTATTCTCAATAGGGACAAGGAGCATAAGCGCATCAAGGATCTATGTGACATTGTAGCGCTATGCTTATTTGGCGATACGGATTTAGATGAATTAATCAAAACAGCGATAGGCCTCCTTCCAAAAAAGACGTTGCAGGAATTCAAAAAGATGAACCTTGAAAATGATATGGCAACATGCAGCAAGATATTGGGCTTGGAGCTGAGCACAGTTCGCTCTACAATAGACAAAATCTACGATGCTATTCGTTACAATTAAATACTTAGCCATCTCTCAAAAAACAATAAACTTAGGAGAACAAGACTTTTATGTTAAGGATAAGGGCCGGATTTCGGCATTGGGCTTTAAGCGAAAAACCTTGCACCAAGGTGTAAGAGTTTTACCTAAGGTTTCACGCGCACCCGCGGCGTTTTCCAATCAAAATTTTTATAGTTATTTTTTCTGATTTTTCCCGTCCTTAGTTTTTCTATTGCCAAATTTATATATTGGGCTTGCTGAGTATATGTCGGTGTAATTAATGCATTGAAACAAAACTCATCGCTCTATCTTTCATTCTCTTATAACAAATTATAAAAAATCAACGTATGTTCCAATCAAAATATTTATAATTCCACCCTATAGTAAAAAAGCATGGAACCGATACAGCTCATTATCTTGTTTCTAGTCAGCATTTTTGCAGGAATGTATGGGGTAATCGCGGGAGGACCGAGCCTTGTTACGATACCCACTTTAATTTTTTTCAATGTGAATCCCATCATCGCAATTGCCTCGAATAGGGTTGGCTTCATCGGAACGTGCATTGCTGGATTGTACCAGTTCCATGTAAAGAAAAATATCAGCTATAAGCTTGCTTTGATTCTTGCGTTGCCTGCATTAATAGGCTCATTCATCGGGGCAAAACTTATTATCAATGTCGATGAGGGAATCATGGAAAAAATCATCGGCATTTTCACCTTATCCCTCTTAATAATTGCTTTGGTTAAGCCGAATATAGGCCTAAAGGAAATCAAAAAGGAATATACTGCATATCATTATCTTGCAGGCATCATCTTAAGTTTTCTGTTTGGCATCTATGGTGGATTCTATGGGGCTGGCATCGGCACATTCATTTCTTACGTCCTTGTTTTTATTTTTGGGGAAACATTTTTTAGAAGTGCCGGGACGAACAAGATTCCGCTGCTGTTGCTTTCCTTGAGCGCATCCCTTGTTTTTTTCCTGGAAGGTATTGTGGTGTGGTCCATTGCAATAACAATCTTTCTTGGCTCTTTCCTTGGTTCATACATCAGCGCAGCCTATGCGGATAGGATAGACAACAAATACATCAAATATATGTTTTTAGGTGTTGCAGGGATTTTGGGCATCAAGTTGCTGTTTTGAAACGGGGGGAAATTTTGACAGATATATTTGCTGTTTGTTTAAAATTTCTTAGAATTAACCTTAATACAATGAAAAAGCCTAGTCGATATTGTATTTTGATGCAGAAAATGAAGCAGTAGCATTCTTAGTATAGGGAATCATAAAAATGTCCATAACGCGAGACAAACGTAATGCGCTCGCAATAACGACATAGATGCACATCGCTAAAGGCATGCTCGCCGATGACTTTCCCGCAACTTACACATTTATCGCACTTCCTCATGGTCTCACCTCATTTTTGAAAAACAGTTTAATGATATATCCTAAAAGAAAAAATCACTGTCATCCTTGAATCGCTGTTTTCGCTAAAGAAAAAATACCTTCACTGTTGCCTTTGAAGCCACTAAACCATATTTATTTAAATTTCTAAGATATTTTAGTTTAACTAATTTTCTGTTTTTATGGGCGCTTTACTGATATTTTTTAGGGATTTTAGGGGCAGCAACCTTTTTAAAGTGGTTGCGGTTCTTCAATCACAACAGCGGGGTAGGGCATCCGTAATCTGAGAGGATGCGGACCTAAGAGTCAGGAGTGCCCGGAGGGCTCATAACCCTCAGGTCGGCGGTTCAAATCCTCCCCCCGCTATTTTTTTAAATGCTTACAGTAAGCACCGAACATTTCTTACAGTGAGTTTTTGATAAGCGAGCAAATAGATTTGCAGGCATAATGAAATAAGCTGTAGCCAGCCCAAAAGAATTTTTGATATTTTTGGCATTTGTCATGTTCAGATTTAAGTTATTTTTACTCCAGCAAACAAATTTCGCACCCTTTTTGTGAATGAAGCAACTGTTTTAAATATCAGGATGAGTAATGTCAACCAGAATAACCCCAGTGATTTAATACCGGAATTGGCAAATTGAGAATGGAGTTAATGATTGACATACAAAGAAGATGTTCTTAGTATATTTAAATATGTTTTAATGGTAAAAATAATAAAAAGAGTGTAAAAATTCAAAGATTTTTCTGAGGTTTTTCCTTTTCCCTCTCCTCAAACTCTTTAAGAAATGTCCCATTGTCCATCTTGATAGAATACGTAAAACTATCTGGTTTTTTTTCCTTGATATAAGCCAAAAACCGCTGCTTTTTTGCTTCATCCCATTGCTGGAACAATCCAAAAGTCTTGCATAGAAAGTCCTTGTCGCAGTCCGGATCCAGGTTACGATAATCTCTGCCTGAATTGATTGCGGGATGTCCCGGGCAATAAAATGT
>Ga0247727_10003346_pt1 | contig 35513 bp, 28 predicted proteins | sample WisWelCaveWW1625_FD_202498 | JGI IMG/M metagenome (GOLD analysis project Ga0247727, IMG submission 202498) | Biofilm microbial communities from Wishing Well Cave, Virginia, United States - WW16-25 | ecosystem: Environmental > Aquatic > Deep subsurface > Groundwater > Cave microbial mat | place...
TCACCGCCGCCTCGAGGTCCGTCTCCGAGCCGTCCGGGGAACGGCAGGCCATCGAGACGGTCGGGTCCGCGCGGAAGTTCGCACCCGTGATCGTCACTGGCTTCGGCGAGTCGTTGTCCAGGAAGTCGGGAGAGACGTGATCGACGACCGGCGGCGGGTCGGCGGTCACGAGGAAAGCGTCCTCGAGCAGCCCCACGTTGCCGTCGGGGTTGACGACGATGAGCGTGTAGCGGTCCGCGGGCAGGCCTTCGGGGACGACCGCCGTGAGCCGGTCGTCCGCGAGCCAGGCCACGGAGCGCAGCGTGGATGCCACCGTGTCGGCCGACGGAGTGACAGGGTTCAGGTACGCCCGGGGAACGGAGAGGAACCCCGCGCCGGTGATCGTGACCGGCGTCGCCGAGTCGGTCCACGCGAAAGGCGGGTCGATCGCCGAAACCGTCAGGCCCGTGGTCCCCGTCGCGGAGATGCCGTCCGGGAGCCCCGCCTCGCACCCGACGGAATCGCGGATCACGACGTCGTAGGCGCCGTCTGCCAGTCCCGAGGGCACGATCGCGTTCACCCGGTTCGGGTGATCCGGGTCCGGAGTGAACTCGAGCCCAGTCTCCGCCCCCGAGTCGTCGACGAGCACGACGCTCGCGACCGAGCCGAGCCCGGCCCCGTAGATCACGATCTGCGTCGAGATGCCGCTGTAGACCACCGGGGGATCCACCCAGAAGACGAGGGGGCCTTGCGCCAGGATGGTCAGGCGGAAGCGGCCGCGCGCCTCGCTGCCGTCGGGGTTGCGGACGATCACGTCGTAGACCCCCGGGCCGACCGGGGCGTCGCCGATGGTGAACTCGATCTCCGACTGGGAGATCCAGCGGATGTTCTCCTCGGGCAGGCAGACCGGCTCGGCGTCTTCGACCGGGTTGCCGGCCGCGTCCAGGGCGAGGACCAGGCAGACGTCGGGCAACTGGACTCGCGCATCGTCCGTCGCGCCGTCCACGACCATGGGCGAGATGCCCGTGCCCAGAACGGTGACTGGGCGGTCGAGGTCGCCGCAGAGGGTGCCCTCCTGTCCGTCGTCGATGGTGGGCGCGGGTCCCTCGATCGTGTGGGAGCAGGCGGCAAGCAGGAAAGCGAGGAGGCTGGGTTTCACGAGGCGTCTGTCGCCTGGCGCCCAGGAGTGGCTGAAATTACAGGCCTATCCGATCTCCCGCTGGCAGCACCCGGTGATGCAGACGTGGGCCGCGGGGCAGAGCGCATCGCCCGCCTCGCCGCAGGGCTCGTCGAGGTCCCCGTCACTGTCCCGGTCCTCGGGGCAGCGGTCCTTGCCCGATTCCGGATCGCACTCGTCGGGCAGCTCCAGTCGCCCGAAGCACAGCTCGCACTCGCCGCAGCCGTTGAGGCAATCCTCGACCGGCTCGCACGGATGGCAAGCGGTGTCGTCGAGGAGCCCGTCGGGGAAGCAGCTCGCGGTGGGAGCGCCGACGTCGTAGTCGAGCGAGCCGAGCCAGACCCACCGTCCGCTCCCCGGCTCGACCTCGCAGCAGCCGAAGCAGTCGCAGCCGTTCGGGGTGAGCGGATCGCAGATGTCGTGGCAGGTCTCGCTCTGGACGTCCGGGCAGGTGCTACCGCCGACGAGGTCCGCGTCGTAGCCGCATCCCTCCTCGGGATACGACGGATCCGCGTCCATGTTCGGATCGCAGGAGTGGTCCCAGGTGCAGTCGTCGTTCCCGACGCCGCTGTCGTCGTCCCAGTAGCAGTCCTGCACGCAGTCGTGGTTCGCGCCGGGGATCCCGATGTGATAGCCGTCCTCGGTGTTGTCACAGGCGCCGAGGCAGTCGGGGTCCTCCGAGTCCATCAGGCCGTCCGCGTCGTCGTCGAAGCAGTTGCCGCAGGCCCAGGTGCGATCCGAGCAGTGAGCCAGGCAGCAGCCCGGGACGACCTCCACGCAGGGCTCGCCCGAATCGGTGTCCGCGTCGGTGTCGGCGTCCGTGTCGGCGTCGACGTCCGTGTCGCCGTCCGTGTCGGTATCCCCGTCCGTGTCCGCGTCCCCAGCCGGGGGCCCCGAGTCGTCGTCCCCGCAGCCCCACAACCCTCCCAGCGCGACGACGAGGTGGAGCCGCGGCACATTCATGCGGCGACTGTGCCCGGGCCCCCCAGGACGGCCGAACGGACAGCGAAACCCGCCAGAGCTACCGCACCCAGACCTCGACGACGTTGTGCTGGCTGGCGTCGGTCATGCCGCCGAAGCCGCCGCCGCCTGCGCCGCCTTGCTCCTCGACCTGGTAGGCACGGACGACGTCGAGATTGCCAGTCCCGTCGAAGTCGCCGATCTCGATGCCGTACGCGGCGCCCATCACCATCGTGGCTTCGGAGTCCGCGGGAGAAAGGGGGAAGTCCGAGGCGCCGGGCAATCCCGCCGCGGCCTCTTCGAAGTTTCCTTCGCCGTCGCCCATGTACATCCGGAGCCCCGACGCGGAGCTGGTCACGAGGTCGAGTCGGCAGTCGCCGTCCATGTCGGCGAAGTGCGAGACGGTCGCGTCGTCGACGGCCGTCGTCACCGCCCATCCTCCGCCCGCCGCCGTCGCGATCGCGCCGCCTGCCGCGACATCGAGCAGTCCGTCGCCGTTCACGTCGCCGACCGATCCCTGCACGGGGTTGCCGATCGAGGAGTTCGCGCCCTGCGAGAGCTGCGACGCGAGGGTCCACGACTCGCCCGCGCCCTCGTTGACGTAGATCCAGGCCTTGAGGTTGTAGCCGAATGCGAAGAGGTCGAGGTCGTCGTCGCCGTCCGCGTCGCCGAACACGAAGTAGCCGACGTTGCTGACTCCCGACCCGCTTCCCGGCGATGGCAGCCCGGCCGGGCTGGCCGCGCTCCACGATCCCGCGCCGTCTCCGACGACCATCCGTAGCCCGTCGCCGAACTGGTCCGCGCCGAACACGGCGTCCAGCGCACCGTCGCCCGTGACGTCGCCGAAGCCCGCGCCGCTGAAGGTTCCGTCCGGCAGCCCTGCGTCGTTGGTGGCGAAGCTCATCCCGCCCTGGTTCGTCCAGGTGTGCGCGCCCGTCCCGTGGTCGCCGACCACGACGTCGAGGCGCCCGTCCCCATCGGCGTCCCCGACGTCCGCGCCCCAGCCGGTGGCGAACATCTCCGTCGGCAGCGCGTGCGGCGGAATCCGGAAGCTCCCGTTCCCGTTGCCCTCGAGCACGATCGTCGTGCTCGACTTGCGCGGATTCATCGCGAGGTCGAGGTCGCCGTCCCCGTCCATGTCCGCCCCGATCGGGATGACCTTCGCGGCGTCCATGTCCCCCGCGAAAGAGTCGATCTCGACCCACCACGAGAGCGTGAACTCGCCGTCGCCGCCGCCCGAGATCGGGACCTGGCTCGTCGCGCCCACTACGCCCTCGGGCACCGCGAGACCGGGACAGTCGCCTCCCCCTCCCCCGCCGCCGTCGGAGTCGGCGTCGGCATCGGCGTCTCCGTCGGCATCCGCGTCGCCGGCCGGCCCGTCCGAGTCGGCGTCTGCGTCTCCGCCCACGACGCGATCGTCGTCCGCTTCTCCGAAATGACCCCCCGCACAGCCAATGAGCATCGAGAGACAGAACGTGAACGACGTTGCCTGACGCATTCGACCCTCCTGAACGCATCGAGGGTGGACCGGGAAACGCTTACGGGTGGCTTACTGCGGGGCTACTCTTGCTCCGTGTGGTGGATCGTCGTGGCCTGCACGAACCCCGCCGGCGCCCCCCGAGACGCTTCCGCGGACGCCTCCGATCCCGTGGACGCAGCCGCGGACGCCGCGTCCGACGCTGGAATCGACGCTGCCACTCCCCCCCTGTGGCGCTGGACTGCCGAGACCGTCGACGGCGCCGGCCGGGCCGACCCGTCGATCGCGGTCGGTCCGGACGGCGTCGTCCAGGTCGCGTACTACGCGTTTCCGAGCGACCTGCGCTGGGCGACGAACGCCGGCGGCGCGTTCGCCCCCGAGATCGTCGACGACTTCCCGGACACAGGAGGATGGAGCAGCGTCGCGATCGTCGGAACCGAGTCGCGGATCGCGTACCACGACTACGACGCCGGCCGGCTCGTCCTCGCGCGCGGCAGCGCGGGCGATTGGACCACGGAGACGCTGGACACCGGACCGCGAGGAAACGGCCGCTACACCGCGCTCGCGATCGACGCGAAGGGCGCCATGCACGTCGGGTTCGCCCGCGGCGATCTGGCCGGCTCCGATCTCGCCTACGCGACGGACGAGTCCGGCGCGTGGACCGTCGAGACCGTGGACGCCGACGGTCGCAACGGAGAGGGCGCGTCGATCACGATCGATGACGCAGGCACGGTCCACCTCGCGTACATCCGGCGCGACGTCGACGGGGGCCAGGTCCGTCACGCCTCGAGGACGGGTGGAGCCTGGACGGTCGAGACCATCCCGCTACCGGACGGGGCGCGCGACGTCGCCCTCGCGTCGGCGACGGGCGGCGGGCTGCACCTCGTCTGGTCCGGTGTGGACGACGGGGCCCTGCACCACGCGACGGACGGCGACGGCTGGACCGACGAGGCCGTCGACGACTCCGGCATCGTCCGCGGCGTCGCCCTCGCGATTGGAGAAGGCACCGCATGCCACGTCGCCTACCACCGCGCGCCACGCTGCCCCGACGGCGAGCCCTGCGACCGAGGCGACCTCGTCCACGCGACGGACGCGTCGGGCGCCTGGCAGACCGAGATCGCCGACGCCGAAGGTGCTACCGGCTTCACCCCCGCGATCGCGATCGCCCCGGACGGCGCGCTCCATGTGGCGTACGTCGAGATGGACGGCCCGTCGGTCAAGCACGCGCGAGGGACGGGCTTCTGACGCGTCGCTGCCGGCGCTGGAATCGTACGGGGGTGCCCATCAGCGGCCGCGCCAGGAACTTCCTGCGGACGCCGTTGTCCGAGCCGTCATGAGCCTCTCTCGCAGACTCGCCGTGTGCCTCGGACTCCTCCTTGCCCCCGCGGCGTCGTCCGCGCAGGGGGGCGTCGTCCGGCTGCCCGAGGTCGTCGTCCCCGGAGTCGTCCAGCGGCCCGGTGCGGTGTACGTCCTGCAGCGTGCCCGCCCGCCGGCGACCGAGCGCGACCTCGGGGAGAGCTTCCTGGACGAGGTCGTCCGATCGGTCCGCGAGGGTCCGTTCTAACTTCTCATTCCACGAACCTCACCGGAACCGCAGGATCCAGCAGGTAGCCTCCGCTGCTCGTGCGAAGGACCTCCTGCAGCCCGAGCTGGCGCATGCGAGTCAAGGTCACGTGCAGGCGGTTCTTCGCGGCGTCGGGGAGGATGCGCTCGCCGGGCCAGCCGATCGCGAGGAGGCCATCCGCGGTGATCCCGTCTCCGGGCGACTCCAGACGCTTCCTCGCGAGGGCGACGACCATCCGGCGGATCGACGGACGCCGATGGCACTCGACGCGCTCGCCGCCGGGGGCCTGAAACCAGCGTCCGTCCGGGTGCACCAAGAGAGGCCGGATCGACGGGTCGAGGGTGGCCACGGCGTGCTCCGCCGGCGTCTCCTTCTCCTCGAGCGCGCGGCCCAGCACGCGCAGCAGGATCCGCGCCTCCGCGGAGCGTGACGCGAGCGACCGACCCCCGTCCGGACCGGGCGCGAGGGCCGCCGCGCGTCGCGACCGCGCCGCCTGTCGGAGGGCGAACGCGCGCTCGGCGTCGGCCGTCCGCGCCGCCTGCGCGAGGTCGAGCAGCCCGCGCAGGACGCCGACCGATTCGAGGAGCAGCGCGTCCCCCGGGCCGGCGAGAGCCTTCTCTGCCTCCTCGAACGCACTCTTCGCCGAGTCGACGCGGCCCACCGCGGCCATCGCGCCGCCGTGGAGCGCGCGCAGCAGCGCCCCGTACCGCCGATCCCAGCCTTCCGCGAGGATCGCCGTGGCACGGTCGAGCAGCGCCAGGGCGTCCGCGAATCGTCCGCGCTCGCACAGGGAGAGCGCGACGTAGCCCTGGCACAGCGCGTCGAGCCGGCGGTCGCCGACCGCGCGCGCCACGCCACGCGCCTCCTCGTAGGCGCGTTCGGCGGCGTCCAGGTCGCCTGCGTCGTGCTGCAGCACGCCGAGCGTGTAGAGGGAGTAGCCCTGGAAGCGATCGCCGATCTCCTTCTGGATCGCGAACCCCTTCTCCTGGCAGGCGCGGGCGTCCTCGAGCTCCCCGCGGTCGACGTGCACCGCGGCGAGCGCCGTCCAGCACATGCCCTCGCCACGGACGTTGCCCGCCTCGCGATGCAGGGCGATCGCCTCGTCGTACGCCGCACGCGCCTCGTCTGGCCGGCCCGACTGGTGGTGGACCGCGCCCTGCACCCCGAGTGCGAGGGCGAGCCCGCGCCGGTCCGCGACGCGGCGTAGCACGTCGAGCGCGTCGTCGACGTGTGCACGCGCCATCGCCCAGTCGCCGCGCTGCACGCCGAGGGCCGCGAGGTCCGTCTGCACGTCCCCTTCGAGCGATGCGTCGCCCGCCTGGCGCGCGAGCGCGAGCGCGGCCTCGAGGTCCGAGGCGCCCTTCTCCGCGGGGCCGAGCCGGCGCCGCGTGTTCCCGCGGGCCCGGTGGACCTTCGCACTCAGTGCCGGCGGCGCAGACCCGCCGCAGTCCACTGCCGCATCGAGCCGACCGATGTGGGCGCCGAGGGGTCCGCGAATCCACAGCAGGCGGTCCAGTGCGAGGAGCGCCCGCAGCGCCACGGTCGGCGACCCCCGCAGCGCCGTATCGAATGCGGCCTCCAGGTTCTCGCGCTCGAGCGACAAGCGGGCCAGGCAATCCGGGCCCTCCTTCCCGTCGACGCCCGCGGCGAGGCGCTCGCCCAGATCTGCGTAGAACCCCGCGTGCCGCGCGCGCGCCGCCGCGTCCCCGGTCTCCCGGAGCCGCGCCGCGGCGAAGTCGTGCACGACCCGGTACAGGCCCAGGCGGACCTCGCCCGGTCGTTCCGCCGGCTCCCAGCTGCGCAGGAGCGACTTGTCCCGCAGCGCCTGGACGACGTCGATCGCCGCGCGATCGGGTCGCTCGAGGATCGCCTCGGCGGCGTCCATCGAGAAGCCGCCGCGGAAGACCGCGCACTCGGCGAGCGCCGTCCGCTCGGGCGGATCGAGCAGGTTCCACGACCAGTCGATCGCGTCCTCCATCGTCCGCTGGCGCGCCGCGGCGTCTGTCGATCCGCGGCCGAGCAGCGCGGGGCGCGCCTGCAGGCGTTCGTGGAGCGCGTCCGGCGACAGGACGGAGAGCCTTCCGGCAGCGAGCTCCAGCGCGAGCGGGATGCCGTCGAGCTGGCGCGCGATCTTCCCGAGGACGGCACGGTCGTCGTCGGACGCGACGTACGCGCGCCGCAGGCGCGCCATGCGCTCGACGAGGAGCGCAACGGCGTCCGAGGGTCTCGCCAGCGCGGACTCGTCCGGAACCGGCAGGGGCCCCAGCTCGATCGCGCGCTCACCGGTCAAGTGGAGGCGCTCGCGGGACGTCGCGAGGAAGAGCGCCGCAGGTGCCGCGGCCATCCACGTGCCGACCGTCGCGGCGGCATGTGCGACGATCTGCTCGAAGTTGTCGAGCACGAGGAGCGAGGGGCCGGACGCCGCCAGGGCGCGCCCGATCTGCGCGGCCGGGTCGGTCCCGCTGGTGAGCGGGATGTCCATCGCGCGGGCGACGGCCGCGGCGATGCTCGCGAGGTCCGTCGCCTCGGACAGGTCGCAGAAGAAGATGGCATCTCCTTCCTCCGCCTGCAGCGTCGCATCCGCCAAGCGGCGGAGCGCACACTCCATCGACAGCCGTGTCTTGCCCATGCCGCCCGGGCCGGTGAGCGTCACGAGCCGATCGCCGGCGGCGAACGCCGTCTCGACCGCCTCCAGATCGGCGGCGCGCCCGATGAACGTGCTTCGCGCGGGACGGAGGTTCGAGCGCACCGGGAATCCCTACTCTATACTGCCGCGCTTCAGCTCCGATGCAGAAGCCTCCGCCCGTCCCGACCGCGCCGCCGCCGACGCTGGAGAAGCTCGCGCTTCCCGACGCCGGCAAGGTCCTCGAGAAGATCGACGCGGCGAGCCCTGCGAAGGCGCTCGTCAAGGCCTGGACCCTTCCGCTCGCGCTCTCGGCGGCGGTCGGCGGGATCACGGGCGGCGCGGTCGGCGGCATCACCTCCGCCGTCGTCGCCCCCGACGCGCCGACGGCAGCGCCGAAGATCTCCATCGCGACGCCCGGCGCGCCGTCCCTGACGGGCGGGATCGGCCGTCTCGCCGTGACCTCCGAGCCGTCCGCGGCACGCGTGACGATCGACGGCCGGATCGTCGGCGACACCCCCGTGGGCCGCGTCGATCTCGACTCCGGCGAGCACTCCGTCGTGGTCGAGCTCTCGGGCTTCGCGCCGCACGTTGCGCGCGTCGCGATCGCCGCGGGCCAGCCCGCGTCCGTTCATGCACGCCTCGAGGCCGGGTCCGCCGCGACGAAGTCCACCGGCCGCCCCCGGGCGTTCGCCCCGCGCGGTCCTTCACGCGACTGTAGCTCCGAGAAGGACTCCTGCCGCCGCCGCTGCGACGACTCCGGCTGGCGCTGCCGGTCGAGCTGCACCTTTTGCAGCTCGTGCGTGTCCAGCATGACCTCGGACGAGTGCCGCAGCCGCTGCGAGCAGTGCCGCTCCGGCTGCGAGCAGAACGTCGACTTCTGCGAGAACTCCTGCGACGGCGACTACGAGTCGTGCCGGGCAATGAATCCTTAGCGCAGGCGTTGTCGACGGATGCGACCGGCCTGTGAATCATGTATGATTCACAGCATGGTGACCGCGACGATCCGCGACCTGCGCACCCGGTTCCCCCGCGTTCGCCGGCTGCTCGAGCAGCAGGGCGAGATCGTCGTGACCGATCGGGGGCGGCCAGTCATCGTCCTGCGGCCCTACGCGGCGCGGAGGCGGCGCCCCGGCGCTCCGATCGACTACTACGCTCGCCTTCTGCGCAGGATGCCCCGGCCCCTCTCCGCCGCCGAGCGGCGAGCGCTCGACGAGGCGGACCGTGCCGAACGCTGACCGTACCTACGTGGATCCCAGCGCGTTGCGCAGCCTGTACGTGCACGACGATCGGTCCGTCAGGTTCTGTGCCTGGCGGAAACGCATCGGCGGCGCGCTGCCGATCACCCGCTTCGGGCGCGGCGAGATCGTCAACTCCATCCATCTCGCCGTCCACCGCGACGCGATGTCCCGGGAGGCGGCTCGTACGGCGGTCGCGGACCTCGATTCGGACATCGCCGAGGGGCGGCTCGCCCTCGTGGACGCTCTCTGGCGCAGGACCCTGGATCTCGCCGGCGAGCTCTCCTTGCGCCACACCGCCGAGCTCGGCACGCGCACGCTCGACGTCCTTCACGTCGCGTCCGCGCTGACTCTCGAGGCGAGAACCTTCGTCACGCACGACGCCCGACAAGCGGCGCTCGCGAAGGCGGTTGGTCTGCGCGTGCTCTCGCCCTGAAGCGTCAGTGAGCGCGGATCTGCACGCTCACGTGCCGATCCGTATCCACCACCACCTCCGCGGGGATCCTGAGCTCGGCGACCAGGGCGCGCAGCTCGTCGGGGGTCAGCGCGGCGTGCAGGGAGGCGCGGAAGAGCTCCTTCTGGACCGGATCCGCGCCTTCGGTGTGGAGACGGACGAGCTCGAGCGCACGCTCGGGGGTGTCCGGGCGGAACAGATCGCGCACGAGAAACGCGCCGCCGGGGCGCAGGACCCGGTAGGCTTGCGCCAGGAACGGCCGCGGGTCCGGGATGTGGTGGAGGATCGTGTTCGAGAAGACGGCGTCGAACGAGGCGTCCGGGAAGTCGAGCCCCTTCGCGTCCGCGAACCGGTACAAGATCCGATCGCGGTGCGGCGAGGCGGCCCGGTGCTTTTCGGCGTGGCGCAGCATGTTCTTCGACAGGTCCACACCGACGACGGTCGCGTCGGCAATCGCCCCGCAGACCAGGACCGGGATGTGACCCGGTCCGGTGCCGACGTCGAGCATCCTCCCCCGCGCGCCGAGTGCCGCGAGGCGCTCGATGAACGCCGCGTTCGGCCCGGAGTGATCCATCGCGTCGTAGGAGTCGGCGTCCTCGGCGGTGTCCATCACCTCGGGCTCGAGCGTGCGTTGCACGGGGAACCGATTGTATCTCCGACGCGCGCCCCCGCTCACGGTGCGCTGCGGTGACGGACGTCGACCGGCTGCTCGCAGTCGTCGAAGGTGACGCCCCTTTCGCCGAGCGCCTGGCGGCGGCGGAGGGGCTCGCCGCTCTGGGGGATCCGCGTGCCACCCGGCACGACCCGGTCTCGATCGGCTCCGCCCGGATCGACCGATACCCGGTGACCGTCGCGCTGTACGCACCGTTCATCGAGTCGCACGGGTACGAAGCGCGCGATCTGTGGTCGGCCGAGGGCTGGGAGTGGAGGACCGCCCAGAAGGCCGACCGCCCGCGGTTCTGGGACGATCCCGAGTGGTCGGCGTACCTCCTGCCGAACAAGCCGGTCGTCGGCGTGTCGTTTCACGAGGCCGAGGCGTACGCGCGATTCCGAGGGGCGCGCCTGCCGGCCGAGGCCGAGTGGCAGCGCGCTGCGGGCGACGTCCTCTACCCGTGGGGGGACGAGTGGCGGGACGACGCCTGCGGCGAGCGCGGGGTCGGCCCGCGTGGAACCGTCCCGATCGGCGTCTTCCCGAAGGGACGGTCGGCAAAGGGCATCTCGGATCTCGCCGGGTGCGTGTGGCAGTGGTGCACCGACGTCCACACGAACGCCGACGGCGGCCTCGCACGCGCGACGCGCGGCGGCGCCTGGAACGTCCTGCGGTGGAACCTGCGGGTCTCGAGCCGCAACCCCTACCCCGCCGGCGCGCGCTTCTCGAATCTGGGATTTCGGTGCGCCTGGGATGGAGGATAATCGCGCGGTGCGACTGCGTCTCTGCGCGATCGTCCTGGGCGCTTGCGGCGACGGGTTCTCGGACGACGTCCCCGAGCCCGAGCCGTCCCCCTGGTCCACCGGAGCGCTGTCTTGCCTCTCCGCCGACGGCTGCCCGAACGTCCATTGCGGGTGCCTCGACGACTCGGAGATCGACGCCCGCGGCTGCGTCGCGAGCTGGTGCATCGACGACGGCGAGGAGTTCTGCGCCGATTACTGCGGCGGCCGCGGCGGGCGCGAGTCCTCCACGGTCACGAACCTCTACGCGTGTCTCGGCGAGGAAGACCGCAGCGCGTGTCTCGCCTGCCGGGACGAGGCCGGGCGGGCCTGCAACGACACCTCCTGCCGCGACGCGCTCGACGCGCTGCTCGCCTGCCTCGCCGATCGCAGCCCGCAGATGCCCGAGGGCGCCGAGTTCTACGGCTGGGACGGCGCGGCCGAAGGCTTCTGCGTCGACGAGCGCGACGCCCACCGCGCGTGCATGACCGGCTGCCCCGGCTTCGCCGACTGCCGGCAATCCGAGTGGCATCCTCCGCTCGTCCGGTGAACGCGTGAGCCCGCCTACGGATCACCCGCGCCGTGTGCCCCGGCGCCCGTCGAAAGGAGCGCGCGGAAGCGCGCATCCGAACGGGCCTACGACCCGCACCGAGACGATTCTGCGGGGGACCGAACGGGTCGGGTCGTGACGAGTCTCGCCGCGACCGCGTTGCTGATCGCCTGTGGCGAACCTCCTGCGCCGTCCGCGGACGCGGGCGCCACGCCGGACTCGGGCGCGTGCAAGCCGGGCGAGACGACGTCCTGCTACGAGGGGCCGGCGAGCTCCGAGGACGTCGGGGCCTGCATCGGAGGCGTGCAAGCCTGCGACGGCGGGACCTTTGGACCCTGCGAGGGTCAGGTCGTCCCCGCCAGCGAGCGCTGCAACGCGCAGGACGACGACTGCGACGGCGAGACCGACGAGGGGGTCCTGCTCGCCTGCGGCGACTGCGACGCCACCTGCGAGGTTCTCGCCGCCGGTCCGGCCGTCGCAACGCGCCCCGACCCCCTGCCCGTTCTGTGGGTCCGGGCAACGTCGTCCACGGTCTCGCGCGTCGACACGGACGCGCGCATCGAGACCGCGCGATACCGGACGGCGCCGGGAGAGGACTCCGAGCCCCGCGCACTGGCCGTCGACTTCGCCGGAAACGCCTACGTCGCAAACGGCGCCTTCGACCGGCGCGCGAGCGTTACGAGGATCTTCGCCGAGTGTCCGGACGTCGACCGCGACGGCTCCGTCCAGACGTCCGCGGGACGCGCCGACGTCCGCGCATTCGGAGACGACGAGTGCGTGGCGTGGCACACGCCCGTGGGATGCGCCGTCGGGGACTGTGGAGAAGTCGGCGCGATCGCCTACCAGTCGCGCCCCGACGGCGGCATCGCAGAGCGCGTCTGGGTAAATCTCTCCGACGAAGATCGCTTCGTCGAGCTCGACGCGTGGACGGGCGAGGAGACCGGAGCGGAAGCGGACTGCGGAGAGTGCCGAGCGACGGGCTCCACGATCGACGCGGACGCGGTCCTCTGGGCGGCCTGCGGGATCGCCGTCTGCCGCTTCGACACGAACGATCCCGGCGACGTGCAGCAGATCGTCCATCCGCCGTTCAACGAGGGCGTCGCCGTGGACGCCGACGGGCGCGTCTGGACGGGAGGCAACGTCGAGGTCTACGACGAGGGCGTCGGCTGGTCGGACGTCTCGGACGCCGCGGGCCGCAGCCCCGCGATCGGCCTCGACGGAAGCGGGTGGATAGCGCAGTGCCCCGGCGGAGACGGGACGGGGACGACCTGCCGTGTGGATCCCGGCAGCTTGCTCGTGGACGTACTCCCCATCGACGTCCGCTTCCTCGCCGTCGACGCCGGCGGGTACGTCTGGGGCTTCGGCGCGTCGATCGTCGTCGTCGATCCGGCGACCGAGGAGGCGACGCCGGCGCTCGCAGACTGCGACGGAGCGGGGACGCGGTGCGTGGACGGCCCAGTTCTCGCGTCGGACATGACCGCGGCGGCGCTGCGGATCGCTGCGGACGCTCCCACCGAGTGGAAAACGACGTTCGCCGGTTGCGCCGGAGCTCCGACACTGTGGCGGCGCGTCGACTGGGACGCGGACCTGTCCGCGGGCGCGGCGCTGCGCATCGACGTGCGGGCCGCCGTCGGGGAACCGCGCCTCGCCGAGCGCGCGTGGATCCCGGCCGCGAACCTGCCCGTAGCCGCGCCGCCCGTGGACATCGAATCGATCCTCGGCCCCGACCGGGCCGGCACGCACCTCGAGGTCCGCGCGACCTTCGCCGGGGAGGCGAGCCTCGGGCAGATCCGGGTCCACCGTCGCTGCGGGAACTGACGGATGCGGCCCTCCGAGGGCCCGCGTTGGGGAGCCTGCCGGGCCTGAGGTTTTCCTTGTCTGCCCAACGCTGCGTGATACTGTCCGGCCGCTTTTTTACGCGAGCAGCGGAGGCTAACGGATGCGCACTTCGGCGATCGCAATTGGACTGATGCTTCTCGGCTCCGACGCACTCGCGGAGCGGGGCCGCGTGAACCTCCGGCTCGAGCCCGCCTTGGCACTCTTCCTGGCGCCGCCCCAGTCGGACGCCTTCGGTCCTGGGGGTTCCTTCACCGGGCGCCTCGAGTACTCGCCGCGGCCCTTCATCGGCCTCGAGCTCGGAGCGGCCGCCCTTGGGTTCACGCCGGCTGGGGACGGGGAGAGCGGAGGCTCGCTGGCATACGTGTTCACGTTCGGTGGGCGTCTCCGACCATTCGACGACGGGACATGGGAAGAGCGCGCCCTGCGGGATGGGACGAGCCTCGCGTCGGGGCTCTGGATCGGAGCCGACGGCGGGCTCACGGAAACGAACGCTCTCGTCCGCACGGTCCTGTCGGCGGGCGTCGGTCTCGACGTCGCCGCGTTCGAGACGCTTTCGCTCGGTCCCTTCGTCCGATACCAGCACGTGCTCCAGCCCGACGACGAGCCCGCTCCGGAAGACGGGAAGATTCTTCTCCTCGGGATCGCCGCGGTGATCGGACTCGCGCAGGTCGCGCACGTCGAGCCCGAGGTCGTGGTCGCCCCGCCGCCGCCGCCGCCCGAGCCTCCGCCCCCCGCCGACACGGACGGGGACGGCATCCTGGATCCGGCCGACGCGTGCCCCCAGGAACCCGAGGACGCCGACGGCTTCGAGGACGCCAACGGCTGCCCGGATCCGGACAACGATGCCGACGGGATCCTGGACGCGGCCGACCGGTGCATGAACGAGCCGGAGACGCGCAACGAGTTCGAGGACGAGGACGGGTGCCCGGATACGCCTCCGGTGCAGGTCGTGCAGTCGCAGATCGTCATCGCGGACCAGATCAATTTCGACCTCGACAGCGCGAACCTGACTCCCAGCTCGAGCCCGATCCTCGACCGGATCGCGGAACTGATGGTCGCCCACCCCGAGATCCAGAAGATCCGGATCGAGGGGCACACGGACGAGAGCGGCAGCGACGCCAGGAACATGGGGCTGTCGCGACGGCGCGCGGACGCGGTGCGCACCTACCTCGTGGCGAAGGGAGTCGAGCGCAGCCGGATGGAAACGGTCGGGCTCGGGCGCACGCGGCCACTGGATGCGGCCGGGACCCCCGAAGCGATGGCCCGGAACCGGCGAGTGGAGTTCCACATCGTGCCCACGACCCCGCCCGCCAACTAAATACTCGATTCCCGAAATACCCCGAAATACGGAGACGAATCACCGCGGAGTACGCGGATGCCGCAGAGGAGAGGAAACTCTGCGATCTCTGCGCGCTCCGCGGTGAACGAATTACGTCACCGAACTTGCGGAAGGAGTACTACGGCAGCTGCAGGCGGGCCGTGTCCGGGCGGGCGGCGATCCAGTCCAGCAGGTTCTGGTAGGACTGGTTGAACCAGAAGCGATCGTACTCCTTGCGCGGATCGGCGAGCACGGACGGGGCGATCACGTCGTAGAGGCGCTGCGCGCGCGGGCCCTGGTCGATCTCTTCGAGGAGGACCACGACGGCTTCGAGGGCGGCGGTGAAGTCCGCCGTGCACTCGGCGCTGTCCATGCAGCGACGGCCCATCAGCGGCCGCGGACCCCAGAGGCCCTCCCCGTAGAAGTCGATGTCCCCGAGGTACGTCTGATCGATCCCGCTCGGGATGAACGTGAAGAGGTCCGTCGTCGGGTCGTGGTAGATGCGGAAGTTGTTCGGCGCGTAGGTGTAGCCGTCCCAGTGGTTCAGGATCGACTCGATCGCCGAGAAGGTCAGGAACTGGTCGTAGTCCACGTACTGCCGGATGTTCGTGTACCAGGTCCCGTCTGGCTCGTAGTTGAGGAAGTCGATCATCTCCTCGAGGTCGTCGCGTCCCTCGGGCGCGTCCTCGTTGGTCTCGAGGTCGTAGCAGTCTTCCGCGCCGTCCCAGAGGTCGCCGCAGCCCTGCTCGTACAGGTCTCCCGTCGAGTCGTCGAACCACTGCTCGATGAAGTCGACGTTGTAGCTCTCGACGTTCGCGTACAACCCCCACAGCTCGCCGTTCACGGTCAGGTTCGCGGAGTTCGCGCGCGGCGCGGGCACGCCCGCGGCGCGGAAGTACTCGTACCCGAGGGTCTGGTGCAGGGCCGTCGAGTCCTGAACGCCGTTGTTCAGGGTCAGGCCCCGCAGACCGTGGAAGCGTTGCTCGACGTCGCACTCCTCGAAGTTGAACTTGATCTTGAAGCCCGCCTTCCGGTCGAGGCTCCGGAACGACCCGACGCACCCCTTCAGACGCACGCCGACGCAGTCGTAGACCTCGCCCTCGTACGTGAAAGACGCGCGCACGTACGGATTCGCCGTGCACGCCTCGTGCGTCCACAGCTCGGCCCACCCGGCCGCGTCGACGTCCAGGTGAAACTCGGGGACGCGCTCCGTGTCGTAGATGTCCCAGCTCTCGAGGTCCGTCCGGAAGAAGACCTCCGCGGACCAGTCACTCCGGGCCCCGCGCGCGTCGACGAATCGCGCGCGGATCGCGTAGGGATCGTCCCAGCCGAGGCGTCCCTGGTCGCGGTGCGATCCCTCGAACGTCCCCTCGGGGAGCGACCGCGCCGCCGGGTCGGACGCGCCGTCCACCTCACCTCGCCAGATTCGCTCGACGCGCGCTCCGTCGACCACGTCCCAGACCTCGAACTCCGTTGCGGCGAGCGCGTCTCCGTCGGGCTCGGAGTACCCGCCGGCGGCGACCGTCGTCCCCGACACGTCGCGGATCACGTCGCCTTCGGTCGGCGCCAGGATGGTCGGTGGCTCCGGCGGCAGGCCGACCGCGCCTCCGCCGTCCTCCTCGCCGTCGTCGCCGGGTCCCCCGTCGACGAACCGCACGCTGCTGCCGCCGCAAGCGAGCAGGAGCGAGAGCCAAGCAGCGCGAAGTCCCATTCCCCCATTCTACTGCAGAGAGGGCCGAGAACTACCCTCCGCCGCGTCGCCGACCGCGGGGCGCATCCGGGTCCGGGCAGCCGTCGTCGTCCTGCACTCCGTCGCGGTCCTCGGCCTCGGAGTCGCACTGGTCGGAAGCGTCCGGCACGCCGTCGCCGTCGTTGTCCGGATCGGGACAGCCGTCGTCGTCCGCTGAACCGTCCGTGTCCTCGGCTTCCTCGGGGCACCGATCGGCGATGTCGTTCACGCCGTCGCCGTCGGTGTCCTCGTCCGGACAGCCGTCGTCGTCCCGGTCCTCGTCCTTGTCCTCCGCCACGTTCGGGCAGGAGTCGTAGCCGTCCGCCACGCCGTCGCCGTCGTTGTCGGGGTCCGGACATCCGTCCCCGTCCTCGTGCTCGTCGACGTCCTCCGCCTCGTTCGGACACTCGTCCTCCGTGTCCGGCTTCCCGTCCGCGTCGTTGTCCTCCTCCGGACACCCGTCGCTGTCGAGGAACCCGTCCTCGTCCTCTTCGTCGTCCTTGCACTCGTCGCGCGCGTCGTCGATCCCGTCGCCGTCGCGGTCGCCGCTGTGCGGATACCAGATCCCGCCCACGAAGACGCGCACCGTCGGCGCCCCGATCGCGGAAGTCAGTCCGACGCCCACGCCCCCGGTGAGCGTCAGGTAGCGCAGCCGGAACTGACCCGCGGCGTCCACCTCGATGGGCGAGACGTCTACCTCGAAGGGCGGCGCCGACGTCCCGAACACCTCCAGGATCGCGCGCGTGCGCCGGCCGACGTCGTACGCGCCCGCGAGCCCCCAGAGGATCGACGTGCCGACGTCGCTCGAGAACGCGCGCGTGTCGTCGTATCGCAGGTCCACTCCGAGGTTCGCGCCGATCTGCAGCTTGCGCCGCCGCCACTCGACGATCCCGCGGGGGATGAAGCTGGGAATTTCGTTTCCGACGTGCTCGCTGGCGTCCTGTCCTACGATGCTCGCGAACGGAAAGGTCACGGTCAGCGACGCGGCGGCCGCAAGCCCGTTCGCGCCGCCGAGGATCCGGTACTTCCCCTCGATCCGCGGGTCCGAGAGGCCCGCGCCGGTCACGTCGCCCGCGTCGCCGCCCGTCGCCGGATCGACCTCGTTGCCGATCGTGAGCGCGAGCGGCAGGTCCAGCCCGACCTGGAGCCTCTTCATGAACGACATCGTGCCCATGAGGTGGAGGAGAAACTGGTGCTCGACGACGCTCGTTCCGTCCTCCGCGACGTTCAGGTCTCCCTCGGGGCACTGCCCCGCGACGAGCGGCCGGTTGCACGTGGCCGGGTACACGACGAACGGGTCGAGCTCCCAGCTCGCCAGGGCCCCCGCCGACCATTGCCTGCTCCCTTCGACACGGGCGCCTTCGACCGTCAGGAAGTTGCGCGGCCCCATGGCCGGATGGAACGCCTGCGGGGCGAGGGAGTCCTGCGCCGTCGCCGCGGCCGGCGCCAGGAGCACTGCGAGCACCACGATTCGAGTCGACATGCGCGGCATCCTACCGGACACCCCGCTGCCTGGCATACTTCCGGCGTGCGCGTTCTACCGCTCGTGCTGGTGGCCACCGCGGCCTGCGAGTGGAGGGTCGGACGGCTGCGACCCGCGGCCGATTCGGGCACTTCTTCGGACACGCATCCCGACGACGCACCGGATGCGGCACCCGCCGACGCCGGCTTGCCGCCGCCGGATCGCATCCGAATTCCCCAGACAGACGGCGACCTCGCCCTCCCCTTCGGCCTGGACGTCGACGCCGTCGGTTCCTCCAGGATCGGCGAGATCCTGATCGAGGACGCCGCCGGCGACGTGACGATTGACGGCGAGCGCGTCCTTGCCGTGGTCCACGAACGCCAGCCGTGGCCCGGCTTCGACTGGACTCTGTTCCAGACCCTCGCGGTTCTCGAAGATCGCCTGTACGTCCTGTGGCTGTACTGCGCGGACGGCTCCATCGACTGGGTCTGGTTCGAGGGGACGGACGGGACCTCGCTCGACTACGAGGCTGCGAGCGGAAGCTGCGTCGAGACGGCGCCCGTCACGGCCCGCGCGTCGCTGCCGGCTCTGGACATGGAGATCCCCGCCCTCGTGGACGGCTTCGCGCTCGACGGTCCCGACCTGCATCTGGACGGCGCGGCGCCCGGCACGGTCCGGCTCGGCCCTTCCGAGTTCACCCTCCTGGCCTGGCAGTCCGTCGACTGCACCGTGGACTGCGGCGATCCGGGATGGTGGGAGGTGCACTCGCTGCTGTGGGACCCCGACGGCGCACGCGCGTGCTTCGGCATCTTCTATCTGACGGAAGGATCCACACAGGTCCGCCTGACGTACTCGCTGTCGCTCCCGGACCTCGGCGATCCCGCCGGCGACACGATGCTCGAGGCGGACTGGAGCCTGCGGTGAGCCCGCAAACTCGACGCGCGCGGAAGCGCGCATCCTCTCGGGCCTGCGGCCCGCACCGAGTTGCGTCGGGCGTGCATTGCCTGAGCCGGGGCGTGCTTCCGTTCCTGCTTCTCGCCGCCTGCAGCGACAGCCGGACGGTCTTGCCGGCCGTCGACGTCCCCGACTCCGCCGTGGAGGCAGGCACCGACGCAGGCGCAGACGCCGGCGGGGATCCCTCCGCGACGGTCTTCTCGCTGGACGCATTGCACGCGATCGAGATCGACGTCGACGAGTCCGACCTTCCGCTCGTTGTCGATGCCGTGGACGACGTTGCCTGCTCGGTCCGTTTCGACGCCGAAGAGCTCCCCCGCGCGACGGTGCGCATGACCGGGCCGCCGGACCGCCCTTCGTTCGAGCTTTCTTTCCGAGTCTGGCGCGGGCTTCACGGCCTTCGGCTCGACGGATTCGCACGCGATGCGTCGCTCGTCCGCGCCCACGTCGCGTTCGAAGCGTACCGGCGGGCAGACGTCCCGGCGCCAAGGACGGCGCACGGGCGCCTGACGGTCGCCGGCGAGGAGCACGGCGTCGTGCTCGTCGAAGAGCGGGTCGACGAGGACTTCCTCGAGCGCGAATACGGGGACGCGTCGGGCAATCTCTACGCGAACCCCTGCTGCGCGGAGCTGTCGGAGGAGACCACGCGCCTGCTCAACAACGGAGGCCCGGAGCCCGACACGAGCGATCTCGATCTGCTCGTGACCGTGATGAACGCGTACCCGTCGGACGACTACCTCACGGGCCTCGAAGATGCCGTGGAGCTCCCCGCGTTCACGAGGCAATGGGCGATGGATTCGATCCTGGACGCGTCGGGGGGGTACCACCACGCGCAGGGAGAGGTGTACCTCTACAACCGGCCCGGGGGCCTCTTCGTGCTGGTTCCCGCGGCGGCGGACCTCGCGATGCACGATCTCGATTTCGACGCCGACGCCCGGCCCGCGGGGCGCCTGTCGAGAAGAATGCACGATCACCCCGACGGCCACGCCCTGTACGAGGCGGACGCTCTCGCGATCCTGGATGCCGCCTGGGACGCGGGGGCGCTGGTCGCACGGCTCGACGCCGCAGCGACCCTCGTCGCGGCAGAGGCCGACGCGGCCGAGGTCGAAGCCGTGCGCGAGTTCCTCCTGGGTCGCGCCCCGATCGCCCGCTCGATCCTCGAAGCGACCTGCGGCGACGGCGCGCTCGGTCCGGGCGAGCCTTGCGACGACGGCAACTTCGACGTGGGCGACGGCTGCGACCCGCGCTGCGATCCCGAGTACTGCGGCGACGGCATCGTGAGCCCGCCGATCGGCGAGGGCTGCGACGATCCAGGCTGCAGCGCGGACTGCAGCGGACCCTTCCCCTGCGGAGACGACGTGCTCGACCCCGGCGAGAATTGCGACGACGGAAACGTCGTGGACGACGACGGCTGCTCGAGCCGGTGCACGGTGGACGCCTGCGGCGACTTCATCGTGCAACCCTCGCGGGGGGAGGCCTGCGACGGGGCCGGCTGTCGGCCGGACTGCTCGGCGCCGGGCGCCTGCGGCGACGGCGTGCTCGACGTCGGCGAGGACTGCGACGACGGTTGCGCGGGATGCTCGTTCGGCGACTGCGAGGCCGTCGACGGGTGGACCTTCTGCGCGACCGGGCGGACCTTCGATGCCGCGCGAGCGAGGTGTCTCGCTCTCGGCGGCGATCTGGGGCTGCCGATGGACGCCGACGAAAATGCCGTCGTGGCCGCCGAGACGCTCGCGCGACTCGACGGGCCGTGGTGGATCGGGATGGACGACCGGCGTGTGGAGGGGGCCTGGCGCGATCCGGCCGGGGTGCCGGTCCTCTACGCGCCCTGGGGCCGTCGCGAACCCAACGGCGAAGAGAATCAGAACTGCGGCGTGATCGAGACGCAACGCTTCGACGGCGGCTGGAACGACAAGGCGTGCAACGACACCTGGTCGGTCGTGTGCCGCACGCCTTGAAGAGCGGCTGCGCCGCTTCCCTGCTCGCGGCGATCGGCTGCGCTTTCGCGTGCGGAGCCGAGGCGCCCGTGCACCGCGAGTACGACTTCGAGGACGCGCTGGGGCGCGCGTGCGTCGTCGTCTGCGAGGACGACGACTGCGAGATGGACTGCGCCGTGGAGTCCGTCCGCGAATGCGGCGAGAGCCTGCCGCGTCCGTGCTTCACCCTCGCGACACTGGACGAGGACGCCGGCCCAGAGGCCCTGGCGCTGTGCGACTCCTGCTGCGACGACGACGGACCTCTGGCGATCTGGCTGCCCGAGGACTGCGAGGGTATCGAGTGCGAGACGGCGTCCGATTGCCCGCCGTTGAACGGTGGTTTTCGTTGCGAAGGGGGACGGTGCGTGCGGCCGTAAGAGGCACGATCCGTGGCATCCTTCCGGGGTGGGGGTCGTGGGGACCGGCATTCTCGTCCTGCTCGCTGGCTGCGGCGAGGGGGACAAGCCCACGGTCCACGGAGACGCCGACGCGGGCGTCGACGGGGGGCTCGACGCGTCCGTCGAGGCCACGGCGCCGGATCCGCCCGAGCCGCCGGTCTTGACGCCCTGCCCGGCGGGCTGGCGGGAGGTCGCGGATGACGACGACCCCGAGGTGCGTACCTGCGATCCTTGGCCCGCGGCCGGACCCGACGAATGCGCCGACGACGAAGCGCACTTCCCGGGTTCGCCGGGCTGCGCGCGACTCGGGACCGCGTGCCCCGCGGGCGCCTTCGCCGACGACCTTCCGGCGGGCAACGTCGTCCACGTCGATCCCTCGGCGGCGGCGGGCGGAAATGGCTCATTCGCGGCGCCGTACCGATCGATCGCGGAGGGGGTCGCCGCCGCGCCCGACGGCGCGGTCGTGGCCCTCGCGAAGGGAACTCACGCGGGCGGTGTCGAGATCCGGCGCGGGCTCACGCTGTGGGGAGCCTGCGTCGCCGAGACGACCATCGTTGGGGTCGCCGGCGCTGCGGCGGTCCCGGTCGGCGGCGGCGCGACGATCCGCAATCTTCGGGTCGCGGGCGGATCGATCGGACTTCGCGCCGACGGTGCGGCGACGGCCTCCTCGCTGCGGGTCGAGGGTGCCTCGGAGATCGACGTCCAGGTCACGACCGGTGCGTCCCTCGTCGCGACCGAAGTCGTGATCGCAGAATCGGAAGGCTACGGGATGGACGTCGCCGGCGAGGCGAGCGTGTCGCGACTCGTCGTCCTGCACGTCCGAGGCAGCGGCATCAGGATTCCGGGAGGCACGATCGACGCCCGGCAGGTGGCCGTCCGTGCGACCCGCGCGCTGTCCGCCGGCGGCGTGGGCTGGGGGATCGAGGCGTTCGGTGCGACACGCGCCCTGCTGCAACAATGCGCCATCGAAGAAACGGTCGGGGCGGGCGTCTTCGCGAGCGGCGCGGACACCTCGGTCACGTTGCGAGACTCGCTTGTCCGGGGAACGCTCTGGCAGGACGGGGGCTTCCCGAGCGGAGTCTCGGGGATGGGAATCGACGCGCGGTCGGGGGTTTCGGTCGCGCTCGAGCGCGTGTGGATCCACGGCAACAAGCAGGATGGGATCCGTACGATCGAAGGGTCTGGCGTCACGGCGACGGACGTCGTCGTATCCGACACGGAGACCGAGACCTTCTTCGGCACGGAGGGATACGGGATCGCAGTCGCGACGGGGGCCGCCGTCGAGTCGTTGCGTGTCGCGGTCCTGCGCAACCGGGGCGCGGGAATCGTCGTCGCGGACGAGGGGTCGGCGCTTCGCGGATCGGATCTGCGAGTGGTGTCGACCGGCCCGAGCCAACGGGGCGGGACGAGTTTCGATGACGGGTACGGAATCCAAATCTACCACCGGGGATCGGTGGATCTCGAGCGACTGGTCGCCCTGCGCAACCGTCGCGCGGGGATAGCCGTCTTCGACGCGAGCGGTACGCTGCGGCATCTCGCGGTCGAGGGGACCCTGGAGCGCGCGTGCGCACGGGACGAGTGCGCGGGCGAGGGCGGGGGCACGGGCGTCGCGTCCCTGGACGGGGCGAGTGTGGACGTCCAGGTGTTTCGTAGCGTCGGCAACGCCCTGTGCGGCGTCCAGGTGGCGCGCGACGGGCAGCTCGATCTTCGCGACGGCGAGGTGTCCGGCAACGTCGTCGGAGCGAACGTCCAGATCGAGGGGTACGACCTGGACCGTCTGCGGGACGGCGTGATCTACCGCGACAACGTCAGGGAGCTGGACTCGGCATCCCTTCCGGTACCCGAGCCGATCGGCGGCTGATTCAAGTCGCTCCCGGACCCGCCGTTGGTCCGGCTAGGGCTGGGGCTAGGGAAACCGCGCGACGAGCGCGGCCCAGCGGGGGTCGGCGCGTAGCGACTCGAGGTCGGCGTCCGTCCGCGAGATGTTCGCGTAGTGCGATGCGGGACGGACGTTCTGCGCGAGGAACGGCGGCGGCGGCTGGGTCGAGACGATCGTGAGCGTCGCCTCGAACTCGCGATAGCTCCCCGCGACGTCGCCCGCCCTGCACAGGGAGCACGCCAGGTTGTAACGGGTCGATCCCGAGGTCGGCCATCGGGCCACGCCGCGCTGCAGCCACGGGACGGCCTCGGCGAAGCGGTTCTGGAACATGAAGGCGAGCGCCATCCCTTCGACGAGCGACCACTCGTCGTTCTCGGAGACCCGGCAGCCGCCCTCGTGCAGCCGCAGCGCCTCCTGGTAGAGGGGCATCGACTCGCCCGCGCGCGTCGGCTCCGCGTGCAGCAGAACTCCGGCGAGCCGGATCCGCGCCGTCGCCGACTGCGGGAACTGCGTCGCGATCGCCATGAGCTGGGAGATCGCCATGTCACGGTTCGTGGCCGACATCTGTCCTGCTGCCTCGATCACGCCCCCGGGGGGATCGACGGAAGTTCCCGCACAGCCGGCAACCGTCGGCACGCCCATGGCGGCAGCCCCGGGGATCGTCATGGGCGCACCGGGTACGAGCGGCGCGGGAGCCGGGGGAGGCTGGCTCGGGCAACCGGCGAGAAGGAGAGAGAGCGCGAACGCGGGTCGAGTCTTCATGGCCGGCGCATTCCTATCACGATCGATCCTTGCGGCGAACGACGTCCACGGGATGGTCGATGCCCTTGAGCCGCACGGTCTCCCGCGGCGAGTCGTCGCCGATCTCATCGGCCACCTCCGAGGAGATCACCGTCTCCCCCGCCTCGGCGACGTGCTCGAGGCGCGAGGCGAGGTTCACGGTCGTCCCGAAGTAGTCGTTGCGCCTATTCGACCGCACCGCCAGCAGCGGTCCCGCGTGGATGCCGATCCGAAGGATCACGGGCTTCGACATCTTCTGGTGCGCTTCCCGGGCGGCCGCGACGGCCTGGGAAGATCGCGTGAAGACCGCCATCACGGCGTCGCCGATGGTCTTGACCATGACGCCCTCGTTCGCGGAGATCGCGTCCTCGAAGATCTTGAAATGGTCGCGGACCACGGCGTAGGCGCGGGCGTCTCCGAGCTCCTGGTACAGCGCGGTCGAGCCCTTCAGATCGCTGAAGAGCACGGCGAGCCGGCGCACGGCGATCTCCTGATCCGCCGAGAGCACGTCGGTCGCGAAGAGCTCCTGGTAGACCTGCATGGTCGAGACCAGCGCGGCGGTGGCCGACCGGTCCTCCCATCCGGCGGCCTCGATCGTCACGGCGATCTCGCGGTCCGTGTGGTTGACGAGGTGGACGACGCCGTCCACTCCCGCGACGTGCTCGCGGGGCGGGTCCCCGAGTGTGTCCGCGGGCAGTGCCACCGTGGCCACCGCGTCGCCCTCGCGGACGAAGAGCGGCACGGTCTTTCCCCACAGCGCCACGTGGTAGGCGCCGATCGGAAGGGTCCTCGCGATTTCCCGCTCCCCGCGCGGGGGGAGCCGCACCTGTGCCCAGATGAACGGGCGGTTCATCGGTCCGCCTGCGCAGAAGATCCCGCCGTCGAGGCGACGGTAGCGCGGGGACGCGGTGAAGCGCGTTTCGACGGCACGGTCGAACTCGACCGCGAACTTCGCCGCGCAGGCCGGACAGTTGCCCTCGTCGGGCAGGTCCGAGAGGAGCCCGACGCCGAGCGGCCGGCCTCGGCAGTGCGGGCACTTGATCGCCCACTCCATGTCCAGCAGGCACCGCTTGGTCGCGCGCAGGAACGCCTCGAGCGTCGCCATCCGCGAGAAGCCGTGCGCGTCCGCCCAGACGAACGGGCGGATCCCCATCAGGTCCTTGTCCGGCGCGTGCAGGAGATCGTCCGCGAGCTTGTCGACGATCGGACGGCGAGATTCGTGGATCTCGGCGACGAGTCGCTCCGCCGCGTCCCGGATCGCGTGCCCGTCCACGTCGATGCGCCCGGGGGGGAGATCCGGCTCCTTTCCGTCTTTCCCCAGGGTGGCGAGCAGATCGGCGAACTTCGTCACCGTCTGCGTCGCGACGATACGGACGATCGGGACCGCGAGGATGTTGCGGGCGGTGAAGGTGCCGTGGACCACGCCCCGGGTACCGCCGCCCTCCTCGCGAAAGAGCTTCGCGCCGAACTTGTAGTGCGCGAGCGGGCCGGTCGTGAAGATGCGCTCCACCTCGAAACCGTTGGGCCGGGTCCACTCGTAGGGCTTCTCCTCCCATTCGAGCGAGAACCCGACCATCCGCGTTTTCGCGAACATCCGAGATCCCCCGCCCGGGATCGGCTCGAAGCGATAGACGACCGACGGCAGCCCGAGCGCACGGTTGAAGCGGTCCGTGTCCGCGACGAGCACCCACAGCGCCTCGGGCGGCGCCGCGAGCCGGACGACACGCTCCACGGTGAACGGCTGGGGCACGGGTGCGAAAGGATATACTGCGCGGGACAGGAGGCGCACATGGGACCTTGGGTTCTGACCTTGTCGATCTTCGGCGCTGCGTGCAGCAGCGGTGGCGGCGGCGATGCGGACGCGGACGCCGATACCGACGTGGACGCGGACACCGACGCGGACACGGACGCGGATACCGATGCGGACACGGACACCGATTCCGACTCGGACACGGACACGGACACGGACACGACGACCAGCACCGGCACCGGCGGCGGCTCCTGCTCCACGCCCGACGACTGCATCGCCGAGCAATGCTGCCACCCGACCACCTGCGTCCCCCTGTCCCAGGCTCCCGACTGCTACGGCGTCAACTGCACGGACGACTGCCAGGGCGGAACGATGGACTGCGGGGGGTACTGCAGCTGCGTCGAAGGCGAGTGCACGGCGGTGATCGACCCCGGGTACGACTAGGCCGTCGGCGGCATCCAACTGTGTGAAGCTGGCCGCGGCGCTGGTGCTCGGAGGATGTGGCGCGCATTCGCTGACTCCTCTGGATGGCGGCACGCCCATCGACGACGAGGACGGGGGCGATAGCGCACCCGCTCCTCGGCCTCCCAGCGACCCGAGGCAATGCGAGCACTACCCGTCGGGGCCGTACGGCTGGCGCGAAGGCGATGTCGTCGAGGATGTTTCCCTGACCGGAAACGATGTCGATGGGCTCTGGTCGATGGGCGACTTCTGGGCCGCAGGATGCCGGGACAGTGCGGCGGCGAAGATACTCATGATGGCGCTCAAGGATCCGCACCACGAGGGCATGCACGGTCCGAATGCCTGGCTCGAAAGCACGCTGCAAGATTGGCACGAGGCGTACGGGAACCGAGGCCTCGCCGTGCTCGGGGTGCTCGTCGGTGGAACCATGGAGCAAGCCGCGGAACTGTTCGGATGGGAGGGCGCGACGTACCCCATTTCCGCGGACCTGATCTTCTCGACTGGAATGTTCTTCCCCGGACCCACCGTCGGGTTGCCGGCGTTCATCTTCGTCGCCCTGCCCCGGATGGAGATCGTGTTCATCCAGGAAGGCTTCACCGGGTCGGAGGAAGCGATCTTCGAGCCGTACCTCGATTAGTGCCGCGCGTCAGAAGTTTGGCCACTGTTTCCGGGCGCCTCCGCGCGGCGCTAGGCGCGCGCGAAGCGCGCGCTCTCAGGGGGTGGGGGGCACCGTGGGCTTTGCCCACGGGGGAGGGGGCGCGAGGCGCCCCCTCGGGCGAATTCTCTTCGGGCACAGGAGCTCGCACGGGCCCGACCGACAACAGTGGCGAAAATCTGACGGGCGGCACTAGAGACTTCGGAGGAACCCTTCGAGCGCGCTCTGATCCGAACGCGACAGCCGCGTTCCCACCGCCATCGGGTTGCCTCGTCGGTCGTGCGCGGAAAGCAGCGCGCGCAGCGTCGGGGCGGATCCGTCGTGGTAGTAGGGCGCGGAGAGGAACGCGCCGCGCAGCGACGGCGTGCGGTAGCGCCCGCCGCGAACGTCGTGGAGCTGGCCATCGGTGAAGTCGCTCTCGGGGGCGTGGCACGACGAGCAGCCGGCCTCTTCGAAGACGATCGCACCGCGCGACGTCATCGGGTGCGGGCTCCGCGGCAACGGCGCCTGACCCAGGTAGGCGGAGAGCGCGCGGACGTCTTCGTCCGGCAGGCCCTGGCCCTGGATGCGCCGGACGGCCTCGCCGATCGCGTGGGCGAGATCGCGCGAGTCACCGCGCCAGCGCAGCGGCCCTTCCCCGTGTACGCGCCCTGCGAGGACCGGCGTCTGCAAGGATTGCCCTTCGAGCCGCCAGGTCACGCCGTCCGACCGGCTCTCGAGGTGGCACGTCGTGCAGGAAACGCCCGCGATACCCGAGAGTCTCGAGTCGTTCGCGGCATGCAGGAGCCGGCGTCCCAGGGCCGCTGCAGGGTCCAGCACGTCGTGCCCGACGACGAAGCGACGGTCGACTTCGTCGTTCTCGTCGAGGTCGATCCTGCGCACCGCGTGATCGAACGGAAGGTGCACGAACGCGCGCCGCCCCTCGGGATCGACGACCACACCCCTCGCCGGGCCCCCGACGAACCAGTCGCGAATGGGCGCCACCGTCGGGTCCGCACGCGACGTGTCGAACGCCAGGAGTTGCCCCGATCCCTCGCCCACGACGAGGAGTCTGCTGTGCACCGGGTCGTGGAACGCGGCGCGCACCACGCCGAGCCCGGCCATCGTCTGCACCATCCCCAGGTCGCCGAAGGATTCGCCGCTCTCGGCCCCCGAGAGCGGGCGGGGCATCGGCCGCTGCACGCGCGCGGTCCCCAGGTCCACCGCCGCGACGCTCGGCGCGACGGGCACCGAAGCGCCGTTCGCGTAGCAGCCCGGCGTGAAGGTCTCGATCGTCGAGCCCTCGTTGCGCAGCAGGTACGGGACGAACGCCCGCGTCCCGCCCGGGCTCATCGCGACCGCATACGCGCCTCCGGGCACGCGCAGCGGCGCCTCGGCGAGGCTCCAGTCGTCGAACAACTCCGACACCCATCCGTCGCGCCGGGACGGAAGCGCAGCGCTTCGGACCCGCCGGGCAACGACGTCCACGACCGTCACCGCCCTTCCGACCAGGTGCGCGACGACGACCCGACGGCCATCCGGCGAGACGGCGAGACCGCGCGGGTGCGCGCCGACGGCGAGCGACCACCTGCTGCCGAGGTCGTCCGCCCGGAGCGCGTGCAGACGTCCGTCGCTCGCGGTTGTGACGTAGACGGTGCGGCCGTCCGCAGACAGCGCGACGCCGAAAGGCTCGGAGCCGACGCGCCGACGCAGGCCCTTCTCCGTCCCGTCCGGTTCGAGCGAGACCACCTCGCCGTCGCCGCGACAGGTGACGTACGCGCGCCCGGTGCGGGAGACGGCGACCTGCTCCGGCCCGTCGCAGACGCGGACCGTGCGGACGACCTCCAGCGACGCTGCGTCCGCGACCGCGAGCGTGCCGGTGTCCGAGTCGACCGCGAAGACCTGACGTCCCTGTGGATCCATCGTGACGGACGACCCCGACAGAAACGGCCGGTACGGGTAGCGCCGCAGGGCGTGCGCGCCAGCCTCGTCCGACGTCCGCTTCGAGACCTCGCGCAGATCGAGGGGGGCCACCCGGGCCACCATCGGTCCCTCGTCTCAGGCCTGTGCCTCGCAAGGACCCATCGCGACCCATGCCGCCAGCGCGGCCTGCGTGATTCTCTTCATGCTGGAGAACGCCACGAGACGCCGGATCGCTTCCCGTCGCACGCGGAGAGCCGACCGCTCCGACTGCGGGCTTCCGGCGCGGCTGGATCCCTCCTACAATGAAGGTGTTGGTTGGACGAACTCAGCCGCGGGACGAGGACCTCGAGGATCTGCTCGAGGACGATCCCCCCGAAGAGATGCCGGTGGGTCCGGCCGCCAGGGCCGCCTTGCGGCGCTTGATGGAGAAGGCGAAGGAACCGGGGGAGCAGCACGCCGTCGCGCGCGAGTCGGTCCCTCCCCCTGCCGCGCGCGAACCTACCCCTCCCCCAGCGGCGATGCGCTTCCCGGCACCGGCGGCGGTCGACGTTGCTGCGCTCGACTGGTCGAAGCCCGAGGGGGCGCCGGCTGCGGGCACGCTCCCGGCAGGGTCGGCGCTCCATTTCAAGCGCCCTGCGGAGGCCGCGCCGCTGTCTCCCCCGAAGGCGTCGGACTCTGCCGTCGCCGGCGTGACACGGCCGAAGGTCGCGGTCGTACAGGCGCCATCCCTGCCAGCCGTGTCGGTGGCCGCTGCAAAGCCCGCGGTGCCGGCGCCGAGCGCGCCGTCGGTCGAGGTTCTGGCCGTCGCCATGCCACAAGCCGCACCAGAACCGGCGCCCGAGCGGGCGACGCCGCCGCCAACCGGCCCGAAGGTCGTCGAAGCGGCCGAGCGCCCACGCGAGATCGCCGCACCTCTACCGCTCGCGGGGTTCGGCCAGGAGGCGCCCGATCGGCCGAGGCCGCGGCTCGCCCTGGTCGCAGGCGCAGCGGCACTCGCCTTCGTCGTCGTCGTCCTGGCCGCATGGCTCCTTTCCGGGACGGCCGAGGAAACGGGAGATGCCTCCGCGGCGCCGTCGGTCGCACGGCAACCCGCGCCTCGGCTGGGGCCGTTGCCGCGCGCGCAGCCCGCCGCGGCAGCCGAGCCTCCGCCCACCGTGGCCGGCGAGGTCGTGCCCGAGCCGGCAACGGACGCGCCGGCGACGGCCCGCGCCGTCCGGGCCGCGCGCACCGCTCTGCCGGAGCTGGCGACGCCCCGCGCACCCGAGCCGCGGCCCGCGGCCACGGCCGCCCCCCGCACGGCCAGCAAGGCCCCCCCGCGGGCGCAGAAGTCGCGGGACACGGTCGATCCGTTCGCGCAGCCCAGCGGGCGGGGAAGGGAGGACACCGTTGATCCGTTCGCGCAGTAGCGGCGCCTGGCTCCTCGCGGCGGCCATCGGACTCGTCGCCGGAGATGCGCTCGCGCAGGAAAACCGCGCGGCGGCACGCGCGCACTTCCGGCGTGGCGAGGAGTTCTACGCGCGCGAGGAGTGGCAGCCGGCCTTCGACGCGTATCAGGAGGCGCATCGCGCAGCGCCGTTGCCGGGCTTCCTGTTCAACATGGGACAGTGCAAGAGGAGGCTCGGGGCGGCGGACGAGGCGCTGGGCTATTTCCGCAGCTACCTCGAGGAGCTGCCGGACGCGCCGAACCGCGCGGACGCGGAGGCGCTCATCGCCGAGCTCGAGGCGGAGGTGGGCAGCGCCCAGACCGAGGAACCGCCCGCCCCACCGCCGACCGAAGAGGCCGCGCCTGGGCAGGAAGAGGCGCAGCCCCCGGCGGATTCCGGGACATCGATGGAGGCCTCAATCTCCTCCGACGACTCGGGGCCTGGGCTCGGCGCGATTGGCCTGCCCACCTGGCTCCTCGCAGGAGGCGGTGTCGTGCTTCTCGGCCTCGGCGGATACTTCGCGCTGCAGGCCGCCGGCGCAGAGGAGGACCTGAACGACGGTTCGCTCGACTGCGAGCGCGCGCTCGGCCGCTGCCTGGACTTGAAGGAGGAAGGAGACCAGGCCGCCATGCTGCGGGGGACGTTCCTGCTCGCGGGCGGTGCGCTCCTCGCGGGCGCGGTCGCCCTCGCGTTCCTTGATCTGTCGACGGAGTCGGAAACGCCCGTGGCCGTCCTGCCGGCGATCGACGCCCACGGCCTCGCACTCTTCGCGACAACCCGCTGGTAGGAGGCTCTGACGATGCGACTGCTCCCCCTGGTCACCTTCGTCCTGGTCGGCACGCTCGCCGCGGGCTGCAGCTGCGGGATCGACTCGAGCAAGATCGACGCGCTGCAGGGGTGCGGTGACGACTCCGACTGCCCGTCGTGGCAAATCTGCGAGCGGGGATACTGCGTCGACCGGCCGTGCGAGACGGACGAGGACTGCCCCGCGGACGCGATCTGCGCCGAGGACGGCTACTGCGGCCCTGGCGAGGGCACGGACTGCCAGGCCGACGGGGACTGCGACGACGGCACCTTCTGCAACGGCGTTGAAGCCTGCGTGGACGGCGCCTGCGGCGCGGGCGACGCGGTCGACTGCAGCGACCTCGACGACTTGTGCAACGTCGGTTCCTGCGACGAGTCCGCCGGCGCCTGCGAGGCCATGCCTCTCGACGCGGACGGCGACGGGCACGCTCCGACGATGTGCGGCGGAGAGGACTGCGACGACGCGCGCGACGACGTCAACCCCGACGAGATCGAGGGAGAGTCCGGGCCCGAGGACGCGACCTGCACGGATGGCGTCGACAACGACTGCGACGGGCCAATCGACGGGGACGACACAGCCTGCGTCTCGTGCGACTCCCCGGAGGACTGCGACGACGACAACCCCTGCACGGACGACTCGTGCGAGTCGCCGCGGTGCGTCAACGATCCGGACGACACGAACCTGCCACCGGACGACGGCGCCACATGCACGGTCGAGAGCTGTGTGGGCGGCGATGAGGTCCGGACGCCTAACGACGCCCCTTGCGCCGACGCGAGCGACTGCACGACAGAGATCTGCGACCCGCTGGACCCGGACGCGGCGCCCGCCACGGGCTGCGTCACGACGGATCGCGCGGCCGCCGCCGTCTGCGACGACGACGACGCGTGCACGGTCGGGGACGCCTGCGACGGCGCGGGCGCGTGCGTTCCGGGCGATCCGCCGGACGTCGACGGGGACGGCTTCGCGGACGAGGCCTGCGGGGGGACCGACTGCGACGACGACGACGCGGACGTCCGTCCCGACGTGATCGAGGGCGAGACGGGCCCCGACGACCCGACCTGCTCGAACACGATCGACGACGACTGCGACGGGAGGATTGACGTCGCGGATGTCGGCTGCGTCGCCTGCGACGGTCCGGAGGACTGCGTCGACGGCCTGGCCTGCACGAGCGACCTGTGCGACGGCGTGCGCTGCTCGAATCCGATCGTGGCCGGACAGTGCCTGATCGGCGGCGTCTGTTTCGGATCGGGAACGGCAAATCCGCTCAACGTCTGCCAGGAGTGCACTCCGGGCGTGAGCCAGGTGGCGTGGACGAACAACGCGGATCCCTGCGACGACGGCGCCACCTGCACCCACACCGACACCTGCGCCGCGGGGGCCTGCTCCGGGACGGCGTACTCCTGCGTGGATGGCCTCGCGTGCACGAGCGACGTCTGCAACGGCGCGGGCGGGTGCACGAACGCCGTCACGGCTGGCAACTGCCTCATCACGGGGGCGTGCCGGGCCCTGGGAGACCTCAACCCCGGCAACCCGTGCCAGGAGTGCATCCCCGGCACCAGCCAGGTGGCGTGGTCGAACGACGACACGAACGTCCCGGCGGACGCAATGGACTGCACGGACGACACCTGCCTCGCGGGCGTCGCGTCGCACGCGCCCGACGACGCCGCGTGTGCCGGTGCGGAGGTGTGCGCGCCCTGCGCGGGCGGAGACGGGTGCATCCTTCCCCCGTCGCTCTCGATCTCCTGCACGACCCCCGGCGCCCCGGGCGCCGCCGGAACTCCGTGCACCGTGGACCTCGGCGCCGCCGGAATGGCGAGCTGCCTGTCGTGCAGCTCGCTGGTCGGGATGACGTCGCTTCTGCTCGAGGACTTCGACGGTTGTCCCGACCTGGCCGCCGAGGGCTGGACGGTCGCCGGCGACACGCCGACGTGCCCGGAGGATGTCTCCGTCATGCCCGACGCCGCCGTCGCCGAGGACGCGCTCGAGGCCGACGACGCGACGTGGACGATCGACCGCTTCTTCGACACGACCGATTTCGACCAGGTGCGCCTCTGCTTCGACCATGCGGACGACGGCGCGGGGGGGGGAGACTCGGTGGCCGCCTACGCGAACGCTGGGGCCGGCTGGGTGCAGATCTTCCTCGAGACGGGAAGCCCCCTGGGCGGCACGGGCAGCGACGGCGTGTGGCACCGCAACTGCGTCGACGTCGACGCGGCCGTCCCCGCGGCGGCGGACAACGCCAACCTGGGGATACGCTTCACGGTCATCTCGGGTGGGGGCGGCCGCGACGAGTATCTGGACAGGATCGCGCTCGACGCGTGGGACTCGGGGTACCTGAACTTCCCCGCGCCGGCGGTGAGCAGCAACTTCACGGCGTGCAGCACGGCCGGCTGGGCGATCGGCGGGCCGGGCGCGCCCATCTGTCCGGTCGTCGGCGGCGCGTTCGGGGGCCGAGACGCGCTCGAGGCCGACGACAACGACTGGTCGATCTCGCGCGACGTCGACGCCTCGGCGCTGTGTGAGGACATCTGGGTGAACTTCACTACGGGCACGAGCGGGACGAGTGCCGACGACCTCTTCCAGCTCCTCTACGACCCGGGCGCCGGGTACACCGTGGCGTGGGCGTACACGACGCGCGCCGTGATGGACAACACGACCACGACGATCGCGTTCTCCCTGTCCCATCTGGACCCGGACGTCCGGTTCGATCCCGCGCTCGGCGTCCGTTTCCGACTCGATTCGAACGGCGCAAGCGACAGCATGATCCTGGACGACGTCGTGATCTCGGGCGCCACCTGCGACCCGGGCGACGGACTCGTCACGCTCGAGACTCCCGTGGACGCCGGCGGCGGCGACTACACCTTCGACGTGCAGACGGACGTGCAGACCACGACGTACGTCGAATGCGTCTGGGACGGGCGTCCGTCCGTCGCCGATCGCGCTCGGATCGAGTTTCTGAACTAGAGCGCTGGATGGGGGAGGGCCAGGAAGCGCTCCCGGATGTCGACGAAGCAGCCCCAATTGGGAAGGTTGAAAATTAGAAGATAGACTTCTATTCTTCACAACGTGTTCCACGCTCGACTGGCCCGCAGGAGGCTTCACGGTCTCCTCCGGCAGTTCCCGATCGTCGCGATCCTCGGCCCCAGGCAGATCGGGAAATCGACCCTCGCTCGCTCGGCGCTCGGGGGGTTCACGTTCTTCGATCTCGAAGATGCCGCGGACCTCGATCGCGTGCGCGCCGATCCCGCGTTCGTCCTGCAGGAGCACCCCCGCATCGTGTTCGACGAGGTTCAGAGGCTTCCCGAGATCTTCCCCCTCCTTCGCGTCCACGTCGATCGAACGCCCCGGAGCCGCGTCGTGCTCCTCGGATCGGCCGCGCCGTCGACGCTCACCAGGGTGTCCGAGTCCCTCTCGGGCCGGGTCGGCTTTCTGGAGCTCGGTCCCATTTCGCTGCTCGAAGAATCGCGGGCCGACCTCTGGGTCCGGGGCGCGTTCCCCAGGGTGCACTGGAGCCGACCACGTGCCAGGCCCGAGGAATGGTTCCCCGCCTACCTGCGGACCTGTCTCGAACAGGACCTGCCCGAGCTCGGGTTCCGGCTGTCGAGCGTTCGCCTGAGAACCCTCCTCATGATGCTCGCACAGGCGCAGGGGGGGATCTGCAACCTGAGCGAGCTCGGCGGAGCGCTCGGCCTGACCTACCACGCGGTCGCGCACCTGCTCGACGTCCTCGAGGGGGTCTACCTCGTTCGCAGGCTTCGCCCGTGGTTCGCGAACGTCGGCAAGCGCCTCGTCAAGAGCCCCAAGGTCTACGTCCGAGACACGGGTCTGCTCCATTCGCTGCTCGGCATCCCGTTCTCGCGCCAGGCGATCCTCGCGCACCCGAAGGCGGGCGCGAGCTTCGAGACGTTCTGCATCGAGCAGATCGTCGCGCTCGCACGGCTGGTCGATCCGAGCGCCGAGCCCTACTTCTGGCGCACCCATGGAGGCGTCGAGGTGGATCTCGTCCTCTCGCTCAGAGGTCGGCTCGTACCCATCGAGGTCAAGCTGGGCATCTCCCCTCCGGACACGCGCCCGCTCGAGACCGCGATGAAGGACCTCGGCCTGGACCGGGGATTCGTCGTGAACGCCGGGAAGTCCAGTGCAGAGATCCGCCGCGGGATCGTGATGTGCGGGCTTCGTGGGCTCTTCCGGGCCCTTCGTCTCGACCGAGGTCCCGCCGCATGATCGAGCTCAGCACGCACGAACGGGCCCGACGCCACGCAACTCTCCTGGTTCTCACGCGTGCGGCCCGCGCTGGCCTTGCGAGCGCCGGAGCGTAGGTGGCACATCCCGAGGGAAGCGCCGATCAGGGATTCGCGAAAGTGATCATCGAGCCGCCCTCGGTCACGATATCGATCGAACCGTCCCCGTCGAGATCGGCGAGCTCGAGCCCACCAAAGTCGTCGTGGTGCAAGACGAGTCCTTCGGAGTATGCGCCGGTCCCGTCGTTGACGAGCAGCACGAGCCCCCTCGCGTTGGCGGTCAGCGCGATGTCGATGTCTCCATCGAAGTCGAGATCCGCGAGTTCGTGGTCGCTGATGCTCGACGCGAAGTCGGCGATCGCCTCGCCGGCTTCGAAGGTTCCGCTGCCGTCGTTCCGATATCCCACGATCACGAAGAGGCCCGCATCGTTCTCGTAGGTGACGACGTCCAGATCGTCGTCTCCGTCGATGTCCCCCGGCCGGACTAGA